>Ga0105240_10000981_pt1 | contig 50908 bp, 44 predicted proteins | sample KBSC54metaG_FD_80426 | JGI IMG/M metagenome (GOLD analysis project Ga0105240, IMG submission 80426) | Corn rhizosphere microbial communities from Kellogg Biological Station, Michigan, USA - KBS C5-4 metaG | ecosystem: Host-associated > Plants > Roots > Rhizosphere > Soil | place: Michigan, USA... | reverse complement strand
TAAACTGCGGCAGTCAGCTTCCCGATACTGGACGATTTTGCACCAATTGCGGATCGTCCATTTCTGGCGGCACCGCCGGCCCCCCGCCCGTGACAGTTCATCAACCACTCGACTACACGATCCAGGGCGACAATCTTCAGGTGATTCGCATCCGCCTGCAGCCCGGCCAGGAGCTGTATGCCGAAGCCGGGAAAATGGTTTACAAGCAACCGCAGGTGGCCTGGGAAACGCGCATGAGCGGCGAAACGCTCGGCGACAAGCTCCTGGGAGCATTGAAGCGCAAGCTCATGGGCGAGTCTCTTTTCTTGACGTACTTCCGTGCATCCATACCGGGCGAAGTCGGCTTTGCCGGTAGCTATCCCGGGCGAGTCCAGGCGTTCGAGCTGAAAGCCGGCCAGAACATCTTTGTGCAGCGCGACGCGTTCGTCGTTGCGCAATCCAGCGTTCAGCTAAATATAGCCCTCGTGAAACGGCTCGGCGCTGGATTCTTCGGCGGCGAAGGATTCATCCTGGAGCAGCTTACTGGACCAGGCACCGTGTTCATCCACGCCGGTGGGGATTTCATCGAGTTCACGTTGGCCGCGGGCGAGTCGCTACAGATCGACACCGGTTGTATCGTGGCGTTCGACGAAACCGTCGATTATGACATCCAGCTTGCGGGCGGCATCCGGACCGCGCTGTTCGGAGGCGAAGGACTGTTCCTCGCCACCCTGACGGGTCCGGGCCGCGTGATCGTGCAGAGTCTGACGCTCCAGAAAATGCGCCGCGAGCTCGCGCCTTATCGCACCGGCGGCGACGAGCACAAAGGCCTGGACATCATCTCCGGGATCTTCAACAGCGACGACTAAATCACTTCACAGTGATGGTGGTGACGCGACCATTCGGAACGGTGAGCGGAATGTCGCCGTAGCCATTGTTCGGGTCGTAGCCATAGTTGCTCGACACATCCCGCTGGATCACTACGATCGAATTAACGCCTGGAGGTGGACCTATGTCCGGAATTCGGATGTTAATCGTCCAGGATCCTGGATAGGTGGGATCCAAATCCGAGGATAGGATGTTTGCCGCCCCGATATCCACGGCATTAATAAAGACATGGAGGTCTAGGAGATTCGTCGGTGTTAGACCGGACGGTGGGAAGCCATCCGCCGGCGGATTCGCCACCAGACCCTGCCCCGTCAGCGCCAGTTGCAGCATTTCCCCGCGACCAACCGGGTTTTGAGGACCATTCAGGCCGTTCGGAGTGCCATCCGCTTTAAGATTGAGTGCCATTACCTGTCCCCAGCCTTGGAAATTTGTCGTTCTGAAGGCCGGATCGGCCACCGTCATCAGTGAGGTTCCGGCACCTACGATCTCCTGCGTAGCGGGATTAAACAGCAGAAACTCCGCACTGCCAGACGTAGGAGCTTCCCACGGAATCACAAAATTGACGTAGGCATTTTGCTCCACGGAGTAGATCCCCGAGGGCGTCCCGTTTACCAGCATTTGCAGACCTGCCGCCATTAAAGGATACGGGGGATTCTGATGGACCTCATCAAGAGCTGTGAACGTCTTCCCTAGCGGCGCGGCTTGCGCCCACATCCCCGGCGTCAATGGATGCGTTGAAGTAAAGCTAAAGGCGTTCCTGATGATGAGTTTGGCGAAGTAGAACGACACACGGTTAATCGCTTCAGCCACAACCGGATTTTCGAAAGAGTCCAAGGCAATCGCCAAAGGCTCATTCGCCCCGATCTGCTGAAGAATCACGCTCGTATTCTGAAAATTGGTAACTTCCGGCAGATGATAGATCGTGTTGCCCGACGTGACCCACATTTCGCCGCTGATCTGACTGACTGCGAGCCCCTGGGGCGCGCCAAAATTAGGGAAATTAAAGGCGGCCGCAGGACCAGTTTGAGCCACATTCGACGTGTCGCGAAAAACCACCAACCGGTTATTTGCGGCATCGGCAACGTAAAGACGACCCGATGTGTCAGTGGCAAGATGCCGCGGGCTGTTCAAGCCGGCCAGCGTACTGGATGCCCCACCCGCCGCGAAGTTCTGCTGCCCCACCACCGTAAATGCCGTTTCTCCGTTAACAAAAGGCTTCTTGAACACCAGCACGCGATTGAGGGCCGGATCGGAAACGGCCAAGTGTCCGTCGGGATAAAGCGCCAGGCCATACGGGTTGCTAAGATTCTGGGCCGAAGCGCTTTGGTTCTTTTGGGTGAAACTGCTTTGACCGAGCACCAGATCGGCGGTCTGGATGGTTCCTGCCGCCACACTGAAGGGCGAGGGAAAGTGCAAAACCCGCCCATTGCCGGAATCGGCCACCCATAAATTCCCTCCGTCGTCCACTGCCAGGCCGATCGGCCGCAGCAGCCCCGTCGCGGTTGGCAAATCCGGGTCGCCGTTAGGATAGTTTACGATCGACCGGAAGAAATCGCCCGCAGGCTGGCCGATCACCAGATCGGGCTTTTGCGTCAAAAGAGTTCTGGCGTCCGCTCCCACGGCCCGCGCATCGCGGAATCCCAAAATGCGGTTATTGAAGGTATCGGCAATGTAAAGGTGAGGAGGATTTGAATTCTTGTCCACCGCAATCCCTCCACCGGCTGCGGTGCCGTTCAGGAACCATACTTCCCGGCCTTCGATCAGGTTGGGGGTATTGAACGGAAAATCCGTCTGACCGATTACCAGATTCGCCGCTGTGTAGTTGAAAGTTATATTCGCCGGGTAGGACAGCACCCGGTTGTTATTCGTGTCTGCCACCCACAGATTACCCGCGCTATCGAAGGCCCCGCCCAGGGGCGTATTCAAGGTTGTTGCGTCGGGTTCAATCATGCCGCCATTGGCCTTTCCGCTGAATAGATCTGGCTGCCCGATCACGCCTTCAATCTTGGGCGAAGGCGCCGTGTCGGACCGCACGAACCCCGCCGGCGTCGTATAACGTACCACGCGGTTGGCCAGCGCGTCCGCCACGAAGATCGCGTTTCCCGTAGCGAACACAGATAGGGGAGCGTTCTGAAAGTTGTTTCCCAGGCTGAAATCGTTCGGAAAGGAGGGTTGCTGTCCCGCAGTGGAAGCCGGAACCACGCCCAAAACCTGCGACGCAGTGGTCTGAATACTGGCGTCCGGATAGTACAACACGCGGGCATACCCGTCGGCGACGTAGAGAGCTCCATTACTGTCAAAGGCTACACTCTGGGGCTGGAGCAATACGGACAAGTTCGTCTGGCAGGGGCTGCAATTCGGCGCCGCGTTCGAGACGAAATCCGGTTGACCGATGACCCGATCGGCCACCGGCTCAATGGTATTCGCCGCCAGCTGGCTGACCGGAAATCGCAGCACGCGGTTGTTTCCTGCATCGGCTACCCACAAATTCCCTTGCCGGTCCAGGGCGATCCCGGCTCGCAGGAACGTGCCGTTCGGGCTGAAAGACACCGTCTTGGCGCTGGGTTTGGGATTGTTTTCATTGGCAAGGTTTCCGCTGCTCTGCGTCTTTTGGCCGATCACCAGATCGACCGCAAGCGGGGTGGTCGTCTGATTGAAAGGATTGGGATAACGCAGCACACGATTGTTTCCATCATCGAGAACGTAGAGGTTTCCACCCGCGTCCACAGCCGCGCCTGCGGGAAGCGTCAAGCCGGAGGACAAATCTCTGGGGGAGGGGCCCGGCCCTTGCGCGATGTTCGAAGAGAGGTCGCGCTGTCCGATCACCATATCGGCCGGCGCGCCTTTGGTGAGGCTCCCAGGGTTGCGCCATGCCAGAACGCGGTTGTTACTCGCGTCCACGACATACATCGGGCCGCCTGATGGAGCAAACGCCACTCCCAGCGGTGTGTTGAGTTCGCGTCCTTCTATCAGGTTGGGTGCACCCGATGTAACCGGGTTCAGAAGCCTCGCTTGCCCGAACTCACGCGATGGAAGTTCGTTAATAGTAGGCGATACCTGAGCCCAGACGGGAACGCTCGCGATCAACACAAAACGGCATAAGAGCTTCATTTTCAGGATTCTCCGAACTAGGGCGGAACGCGGGAGACGCCCTTCTCACAGAAGATACCACAGGGAGAAAGCCGTAACATGTACCATCCGTACTGGAACAATCCGGCCTGTTTTGCGATTCGCTGTCGCGCCCGGCGTCCCGTGATAAGTCCCGGTGATAAAATGAACGCTTGGATTCTCCCCAATCTTCTCTTAAGCCCCGCGTGTGCGCCGTCAGCTACCTGAATACAGTGCCTCTGGTCTGGGGCCTCCAGCACTCACCGGAGCCGGCCCTTCGCGATGCCTTCGATCTTCGCTTCGCCTTGCCCTCAGACTGCGCCGATCAGCTCGCGTCAAGCCGTGCCGATATCGGTATTGTTCCCGTGATTGAGATGGCCCGGCAGGGCCTCGATTATTTTCCCGGCACCGGCATCGCCTGCCACGGGCCAGTCCGCAGCATTCTGCTGATCTCGAAAGTTCCGTTCAAGGAAATCCGGACCTTAGCCACTGACTCCGGATCGCGCACCTCGGCCATGCTGGCTCAGGTGATCCTGGCTGAAAAGTACGGCGTGAGACCGCAGGTTTTCTCGCACCCCGCCGATCTCCGCGAAATGTTGGGCAAAGCCGACGCTGCCCTGCTCATCGGCGATGCGGCTCTGCGCGTCGATCCCGCCACGTTGCCGTTTGAAACGCCCGCGCTTCAAACATTAGATCTGGGCGAGGAATGGGTCAAGATGACCGGCCTCCCCATGGTTTTCGCAGTCTGGGCCGGGCGCAAGGAAATCGTTCGCGAGCCCTACGGCCAAGTGTTCCTCGAGTCGTTGCGCTACGGCCTGGCTCACATGGATGATATGATTCGAGTCGAATCCGCCGAGCGCCAGTTTGATGCCGATTTAGTCCGCCGGTATCTGACACATCACATCGTATTCGAGCTCGGTGAAAAAGATTACGAAGGCATGCGCCTTTACATTCAGCACGCCCTGCGGCTGGACAGGGTTATGATAGGTTCCAAATCATGATGACGCGTGCTGAAGCAATCGACTACTTCCAGAGCGACGACTTGATCGGCATCGGCATGGCCGCCGACGCTGTCCGCCGCAAACTGCATCCGGAGAACGTCGTCAGCTACATCATCGACCGCAACATCAACTACACCAATTTCTGCACCGAGTATTGCAGCTTCTGCGCCTTCTACCGCCCAATGGGTCACGCCGAGGGGTACATCCTGCCGCACGAAACCATCTTCAACAAGATTCAGGAAACCATCGATCTGGGCGGCACCGGCATCCTGATGCAGGGCGGCTTGCATCCCGATCTCAAGATCGAATGGTATGAGGACCTGCTGCGCTCGATCAAAAAGCGCTTCGACATCTGGTGCCACTGCTTCTCCGCGCCCGAGATCATGAATATCGCGGAAGTCAGCGGTCTCAACTTATACGACACGCTCTCGCGGCTCCGCGATGCCGGTCTCGATTCCCTGCCCGGCGGCGGCGCTGAGATCCTCGACGAGCAGGTCCGCCATCGCATCAGCCGGCTGAAATGCGGTACACAGGATTGGATCGACGTGCACCGGACCTGTCACGCCGTTGGGCTTCGCTCGACGGCCACCATGATGTTTGGCACAGGCGAGACCATCGAGCAGCGCATGAACCACTTCGATATCGTCCGTCAGATCCAGGAAGACACCGGCGGATTCACGGCCTTCATCCCCTGGAGCTTTCAGCGTGAGCTGACGTCGCTAGGGCGATTCGTCAAGGAAGAAGCGACGGCAGTCGAGTATCTGAAGATGCTGGCGTTATCGCGCGTTTATCTGGAGAACATCCTCAACATCCAATCGTCGTGGGTGACGCCAGGGCTCAAGACCTGCCAGATCGGTCTGCGCTTCGGCGGTAACGATGTCGGCAGCATCATGATCGAGGAGAACGTGGTGAGCGCCGCCGGTACGCATCATCAGGCCACTGAAGAAGAGCTGCGCCGCCTGATCCGCGACGCTGGCTTCATCCCTAAGCAGCGGGATACGCTGTACCGGACTTATTTTTTGAACTAGTGCGCGATGTGTTTATTTCGCGTACACTCTTCTATTGACAGTCGATATCGATGATCGATACCATCGGTCATGGCCAACGCCACCGATCTCCTACAAGGGACTCTCGATCTTCTAATTCTCCGAACACTCGAACTGGGACCGCTCCATGGGGTTGGCATCACTGACCGAATTGCGCAAGTAACCAAGGGCACGTTTCAGGTTGGCCCGGGGTCACTCTTTCCGGCCCTTCACCGCTTGGCGGAAAAAGGCTTGATCGAGGGCGAGTGGAAAGAGCTGGATAGCGGTCGGCGCGCGAAGGTCTACGCCTTGACCGCCTCGGGACGGAAGCAGTTGAACCAGGAAAAGCTCAACTGGAAGAAAGTGGCTACGGCCATCACGCAGGTCCTCACAGAGGAGGGATAGGTCATGCAAATAATCCACCAGATTAAGAGCTGGTTACGGCGACTGACTCACTCCCGGAAATCCGAATCCGAGTTGGACGACGAAATCAGCGTATTTTTCGACTCGATGATTGAGCGGCGGGTCTCGCAGGGCATGACGCGCGAAGATGCTGTACGATCTACCAGGCTCGACTACGACAGCGCGGATCAAGTAAAAGAAACAGTTCGGGACGCGCGCATGGGAGCCACACTCGAAACGATCTTCCACGACCTGCGGTACGCAGCCCGCGCGCTCCGGAAACAACCCGGCTTTACGACAGTCGCGATCCTGACGCTTGCCGTCGGCATCGGCGCCAACATCGCAATCTTTAGCGTGGTGAACGCGGTTCTGATCAAGCCCCTGCCATATCCCGATCCGGACGCGCTAGTCGGAGTGTGGCATTCCTACGTCCGGCAGGGCGTCAAGGACAACAACGTTGCCATGTCGGGGCCGATGTACTTCGGCTATCGTGAGCAAATTCGGACGTTCGCCAAGTTCGGAGTGTGGAGCAGCGGCACAGCCACCGTTATAGGGGGCACAGATCCGGAACAGGTGCGGATTTTGTCGGTAACGGACGAAGTTCTTCCTGCGCTGGGGGTTTCGCCGGCCCAGGGGCGTTGGTTCTCGCGAGCCGACGATACTGCCGGCACGCCCGAAACGGTCATTCTTACCTGGGGATATTGGCAGCGCCGGTTTGGCGGAGATCACGCCGTCCTGGGGCACGCTTTGACCATCGATTCGCGGCCGCGAGTGGTGATTGGAGTAATGCCTCGGAGTTTTCGATTCCTTGATCGTGACCCGGAGCTAATCCTGCCGCAACGTCTGAAGGGCGACGAACCTCGAGGCAACCTGAATTACACGGGAATCGCAAGGCTCAAACCGGGGGTCTCTTTGGCACAGGCCAGCGCAGATTTTGCACGAGTGCTTCCGGGAGCCTTGATGTCGATGGGTATGAGCAAGACGGCGATCGAATCGTTGAAACTCGCTCCTGCGTTCCGGCCGCTCAAACAGGATGTTGTGGGAGATGTAGGCAAGGTGCTGTGGGTTCTGATGGGGAGTATCGGGATCGTACTGCTGATCGCCTGCGCTAATGTCACGAATTTGCTGCTGGTGCGGGCGCATGGGCGGCAGCATGAACTGGCGATTCGAGCGGCGGTCGGAGCGGGCTGGAGCACGATCGCGCGGGAACATCTGGTCGAAAGTGTGTTGTTGAGCTCGCTGGGCGGGTTGTTGGGATTGGTCCTTGCGACTGAAGGGCTTCAGTTGCTCCGTGCGATTGGTCCTGCAAACTTGCCGCGTCTGAATGACATCGCGATCGATCCCTTGGTGCTGATCTTCACCGCGGGCGCGTCGCTGCTTGCGGGATTGTTGTCCGGAGTTTTGTCGGTCGTGAAGCATACGGGTACTCTGATCGCACATGCGCTTGGCGGTGGAGGACGTACAGCAAGTCTCGGCCGCGATCAGCATCGATCACAGAACGTGCTGGTGACGGTGCAGGTGGCGCTGGCGCTGGTGCTCTTGGTGAGTTCGGGCCTAATGATTCGCAGTTTCCAGGCACTGCGTAGCGTTGAGCCCGGATTCAGGCGCCCGGAGCAAATTCAAACCGTTCGAATATCGATTCCGGCTGCTCAGGTCGAGGAGCCGCAGCGGGTTACGCGAATGCAGAACGAGATCCTCGATAAGGTGGCTGCCGTCCCGGGCGTCCTCTCCGCCGCCTTCATGAGTTCCGTGCCGATGGAAACCGGGGAGCATGTCGGGAACACCGGGGTGGCGGTTGAAGACAAGCCCGCGGCCGATGGGCAGCTTCCGCCCGGGCGGCGAGTGAAATTCGTGTCGCCCGCCTCCTTCCAAACATTAGGAACAGGCTTTATCGCGGGGCGCGATTTCACTTGGGCCGATATCTACCAGAACCGCGAGTTTGTAGTGATTTCAGAGAAGATGGCGAAAGAGACCTGGGGATCATCCCAGGCCGCACTCGGGAAGCGTATTGGCGACGGAGGTCCGTGGCGAGAAGTGATCGGGGTTGTGAACGATGTTTACGACAACGGAGTTAACCAACCCGCTCCGGCGATCGTGTACTGGCCTGCGCGCTGGCAAGCCGTGCGGATGGGAATCCGCAACTTCGTTCCGCGGTCAGTGGTGTTCACTATCAGGACGGATCGCGCCGGGACAGAGGGCTTTCTTAAGGACCTTCAGCAAGCGATATGGTCAGTGAATCCGAACCTGCCGCTGGCGCAAGTACAGACGCTTGGCGACGTGTACAATCGCTCGATGGCGCGAACGTCGTTCATGCTTGTGATGCTCGGGATTGCGAGCGCGATGGCTCTGTTAATGGGGGTCGTCGGAATTTACGGAGTTATTTCCTACGCCGCTTCCCAGCGAAGACGTGAGGCAGGGATTCGCCTCGCGCTCGGCGCCCAAAAACGGGATGTCGAGCGGATGTTTGTGCGACGGGGACTGGCGCTGTCGATCATGGGCGTCGCGATCGGGTCCGGAGCGGCCCTAGGGCTCATGCGATTGCTCCGATCGCAGCTGTTCGGCATAAGCCCCTGGGATCCCGTTACGTACGCCGCGGTCGCGGCTGTCCTTTTGTTGGCCGCCGTGCTCGCGAGTTACCTGCCCGCACGCAGGGCATCGGCGGTCGATCTTCTGGACGCCCTCAGGGCGGAGTAGCTAGGATGCGGTTTCAATGAGGCTGGTGTTCTCTCGCTATCGGTTCCTCAAGGACAGCTCACTAGCCCATATCCACACAACCAGCCCAATTAGCGCGACCAAACTGATCCCCGCCCCCACTCCCAGCAGCCGCGACCGGTATCGAAACTCCACGGTGTGTTCACCCGCCGGCACCGCGACCGCCTGGAACGCGCCCGCCCAGGATTCGACGACTGCGGGTTTCCCGTCGATCCTAGCCGTCCATCCAGGGAAGAACTGTTCGTGCAACGCCAGCTTGCCGCCCGCCGGGTTCCGGACCCGGAACGTCCGATTCTCGGGGTCCCACCTGAGGTGTTCGACCTCAGTAACGGCTCCTCCTTCCCAACTGTACGGCGGCTGCGCGTCCAGATACTCATACACCCGATAAAACGTCGGCGTCGATCCCATCAGCCGATAGTGAGGATTGTCCTTCAGCTTGGGAAATGCCGGGCTGTACTCCGAGCTGATCACGTACTTCACGCCGAACAGCCGCATCGCGTCATAGTTGTCGGCATCCACTTCAAACATGCGGTCGGTACGAAAGCGCCCGTAGGCCTGCACCATCTTCCGGAAGGGAGTTGTAAGCAGCGGATCGAATCCCTGCGGAGTGATCAGGCCGATGTGCCGGAAGTCGTCGGGCAACGGCCCGGTGTCGAAATCAACCACAATACGGTGGATGCCGAGATCATTGCGGAGCTGTTGGTACACATCCGGCGTCATTCCTTGAAACGACGTGAACGACCATCTCTGCGCATCTCCGCTTTCTGCATCGAAACGTTTGCTGGTTCCGAACGCTTTGTAATCGGCGCCCACGAACAGAATCAGCGCCACTGCCATCCCCATCCGTCGGCGGCCCTGCTCAGCGCGGAGCGCATACATCCCGGCCACGAAAATAACCAGAGTCAGCAGCAGATCGAACCCGCTGCGCCACCCCGCTATGAAGAGATCATGCTTCCATTGGTAGAGTTCCTGACCGGCTCGCAACGCGATAAGCACCAGGCTGACCGGCACAAGCCAGGATGGAACTTGGCATTTCCGCGCGAGGAAACCGTCGAGTGCGAACGCCGTGAGCGCCGCAAACGCCAGCGTCACGGCAGCTAAAAAATACCAGGCCCGGATGATGTCCGGCAGAAGCGACGAGTACTGGATCACGTTCCAGACGATATTGTAGGGATTCACTGCCACGATCAGGCTTACAGCGAGCACCGCCAGCGGAGGCATCAGATCCCGAAAACGGCGGCTGAAAAAGAGGAACGGCAAACCCAGCAAAACTGGAAGGCCCAGATAGAAATAATCCTTGCCCGGATTCGTCCCCACCGGAGCATGCAAGCCGAAATCGAAATAATTTGGGAGGACATAAGAAAGAATCATGTCCCAATCTTTGATACCCAGACCGTAGTGATTTTCCGGCTCGCGAAGAACGGTCGTCTCTAAGGTCGGCAGAATCTGGATGGCGCACAACAGCATGGAAAAGCCGACGGCTGCAATGGCTCCCAGCACCGCCTTCACGCGCCATGCGCCGGCCAGCGCGTAGATTCCCACTACCGTGGCGAACACCATCCAGGTCGGCGGATATCCGCCCAGGAACCCCAGCGCCGAAGCCACTGCCACCTTCCACAGAGGGCGCCATGATCGCAGTTCTACCGCCTGATCGATGCCCCACAAGGCCAGTGGCATCCATATATATGCGGCCACCAGTCCGAAGTGCTGCAACTGCGTGCACATGTATCCGCTGAAAGCGAACACGCCTGCTCCCATAACGCACGCCAAGTACGCCAGTCGTTTCCCGCGCAGCCATAGGTAGCACAGCAGGAAACCGAGCCAGACGTGCGCGATCTGCAGGTCTTGCATAGACTGATAGGAGAGCCGCTCGCGTCCCAAATTAAACAAAAACATGATCCAGGTTGGCGGATAGAACAGCGCCGCCTGAATGTTGCCGACAAAGCTCATCCCGGCGTAAATGGTCGGATCCCATAGCGGAAAATGACCCTGGCGCAGCCGTTGGAAGGCATAGTCTGCCAATGGGTAATGGAAACCGGGCAGGTCATATGGGATATGGACCGACCGGAAAGGCGGAATGTACTCGAAAAAAAAGAGATACGTGAAAACGAAGGAGGCGAGCGCGATGGCTTTGCGGGAGTGCAAGAACCCATCCTACTTTACCCGGCCCTCTTACATTAAGAAGACCACTAAGAGGACGGCACCAGCACGTAGAAGTAGAAAAGCGTCAGACGTGTCACGTTGTCATTCCCAAGAATCGTGACAGGATTACAAAACGTTCCGTAGACCCGCCCCTGTCCGACCGGCCAAGGATCGTTGATGCGGAACATGGTTCCCTCGTCGGTTCCGTCGCTATAGACGCCGCTGAAAACCACAGCATGAGCGAAGTTGGCGCCCGCGCCCGCAATCCACAGGGGTTTTTGCTGGCAAAGACCTACCAGTTCCTGAAGGCCCGGAGAATGATTGAGCATACGCCACCCCAGCCCGCTCGCAAACGTCGCAAGATTGTCGATGCTGGGGGTCATCCCGCCGCCGGCTTCTAGCGTGGCTCTCCCCGGCCCAACGCTCTGGTTTCCTAAAATCGAAGTCGCCGCGGCGGACCAGCAACTGGTGGTGGTCGGCTGGCCGAACTTGATCACCCGGGCATATTCCCGCTCATTGCGCAGACCCAGCGCGACCCAGGTCTGATTCCCCACGCTTCCGTCAACCACCAGCGGCCGATGACGGCCCTGAAACGCGCGAACGGCAGCTTCGGTAAGCGGGCCGAAAGCGCCATCCTCGGTCAGTCGCGTGCCGCTTGCACGATCCTTCACTAATGCCGTATTCAACAGCCGCTGCAGGTATTGCACCTTGAAGCTGTGGCTGCCCGTCCGCAGGGTGTCCATTGCTGTTCCTCCTCCCGAGCGTCAATATTATGCCGAACCCTGTATGAATGAAGAATCCATGCTACTTCAAATTTGGGGCGGACGGATTAGGCCCAAATTTCGCAGCGAAACCAAGTAGAATAAGCCCATACGGCCAAATGGAGAATTATTCTCCTAAGGAGGTCCAAATGAGAAAGATGTTGTGGATTATCGCCCTGGCAGCGTTGTCAGGCGGCGCGTCGTTTTCCCAACTGTCCGCTCAAAACATAACCGGAACCTGGCAGGGCACGCTAAAGCCTCCGCAAGGTGCGGGGCAAGGCCTGCGCACGGTGATCAAAATCTCAACGACCGATAACGACAAGCTTGCGGCGGTCTTCTACAGCATCGACCAACGATCGCCCGCAATACCTGCCACCACGTTCACCCGAAATGGTTCTGCCGTAAAGATGACAATCAACGCCTTAAACGGCACGTTCGAAGGCAAGGTGAGTGGCGACGGAAACACCATCGACGGGACTTGGTCTCAGGGAGGTCCTGCCATCCCACTGGTACTGACGAAAGCCACCCCCGAGACCGCCTGGGCCATTCCGGAACCTCCGCCCCCGCCGACCCCGATGGCGGCCGATGCGAGACCGGCCTTTGAAGTGGCCACCATCAAGCCGAGCGATCCTGCAAGGCCGGGCAAGTTATTTACCGTGAGAGGCCAGGAAGTTATCACTATCAACACGACTCTGGCCGACCTCATTACCATGGCCTATGATCTTCACCTTCGGCAGGTGACAGGCGGACCGTCGTGGCTCGAATCGGAGAAGTTCGACATCACTGGAAAGCCCGAGGTGCCGGGCCAGCCCAACGTTACGCAGATCAAGATCATGCTTCAGAAGCTGCTGGCGGATCGCTTCCAACTCAAGTTCCATACCGAAAAGAAAGAGCTGGCCGTGTACGCGATTACGGTTGCAAAAACCGGATCCAAGCTGGTCAAGAGCCAATCTGATCCGAACAGCCTTCCCGGATTGTTTTTCGGAAGAGGCAACCCGGGGATGACGTTTAATGTGAGAAACGCGACCATCAAGGAAGTGGCCAGCATCATACAGGGTTCGGTTCTGGATAAGCCGGTGCTGGATCAGACCGGACTCACCGACAAGTACGACTTCCTGCTGAAGTTTACGCCCGAGCCGGGCCAGATGGCCGCTCTCGGGGGACCGCCCCCCGGAGCCGACAGTCCCGACGCGCCCCCGGATATTCTAACGGCATTCCAGCAGCAACTTGGATTGAAGATGGAGAATACCAGGGCTCCCGCCGACGTCATCGTGATCGACAAGGTAGAAAAACCTTCCGAAAATTAGTAGCTAGAGCGCCGCTGTCGGACAATAGGAATATCCGGCAGTGGCGCTCCTACTCAATACCAACAAGATCTCGAAATCCTTCGGCGCCGCGCCGTTGTTTCGCGGTGTCTCCCTCAGCATCAACGAGGGCGACCGCCTTGGTCTGATCGGACCCAACGGCTCTGGTAAATCCACGTTGCTCCAAATCCTCGCCGGGCGTATCGAGCCCGATTCCGGTGATCTGGTGCTGCGCGGGAATACGCGGCTGGCCTACGTTCCTCAGGATTCGAACTTCGAGCCAGGCGAGACCGTCCGCGGCGTCATGCGGCGCGCGATGCGTTCCATTGGCCTGCGGGAATCGGAATGGCAGGCTCGCGAGTCGGAGACCTTGGGCCGAGCCGGCTTCCGCGATTTCGATGCCCAAGCCGAGACGCTTTCCGGAGGCTGGCGCAAACGTCTCTCCATCGCCGAGGCTCTGGTTCAGAAACCCGAAATCGTCCTGCTCGACGAACCAACCAATCACCTCGACCTCGCCGGCATCGAGTGGCTGGAAAAACTTCTTCAGGGCGCATCCTTCGCGTGCGTGATTGTCAGCCATGATCGCTACTTCCTCGAAAACGTGCCCACACGAATGGCCGAGCTCAGCCGCGTCTATCCCGATGGGATGTTCTACGTCGCCGGCAACTACAGCGCCTTCCTCGAGCAGAAGGCCGAGTTCCTGCACGCCCAGTCTCAGCGCCAGAGCGCTCTTGAGAACCGCGTGCGCATCGAAATGGAGTGGCTGCGCCGAGGTCCCAAGGCTCGCGCGACCAAAGCGAAAGCACGCATCGATAATGCCGGTGAACTGATCGCCGAATTGTCCGACCTCAAGTCCCGAAGCCGCACTGCCGAGGCAAATTTCGACTTCGTGGCCACCGGCCAGAAGACCAAACGCCTGGTCCATCTGGAAAACGTCGGATTTGGGTTCGAAGACAAGCCCTTGTTCCAAAATCTCACCTTCACGATCACCGCCGGGATGCGAGTCGGGCTGGTCGGCGCGAATGGCAGCGGCAAGACCACGCTGCTCCAGCTCCTGCGCGGCGACATCGCGCCCCTCCAGGGAAGCATCGAGCGCTCGGACAATCTTCGCATCGTCTATTTCGACCAACGCCGCCAGATCAATCCCGATCTGTCACTACGGCGAGCGCTCGCGCCCGACAGCGACTCCGTCATTTATCGCGATCGCGTGATCCACGTCGCCTCCTGGGCCACCCGTTTCTTATTTGCGAGCGATCAGCTCGATCAGCCGGTCAACAAGCTCTCCGGAGGCGAGCGCGCGCGTGTCCTGATCGCCAATCTGATGCTCGAGCCCGCCGATCTCCTGCTTCTCGACGAGCCGACCAATGATCTGGACATCCCCACGCTTGAGATCCTGGAAGAGAGCCTGCTCGAATTCAAGGGCGCTCTCGTTCTCGTCACTCACGATCGCTATTTGCTCGATCGCGTTTCGACCATCGTCCTGGGTCTCGGCGGCGGCGGGAAAGCCGAACGCTTCGCCGATTATTCCCAGTGGGCCGCCGATCAAGCAATCAAGCCAGCGAAACCAAAAGCGGCAGCGCAGCGTGCGCCCGCGGCCCCTGCCCAAAAGAAAAAGCTGTCGTACATGGAAAGTCGCGAGTACGAATCCATCGAGCAGAGAATTGCCGAATTGGAAGACGTCCTCCACGCCAAGCACATGTCCGTAGAAGATGTCGCGCTCAAGGAACCGCGTTCGCTTGAAAAGCTGTACAAGGAAATCGAAGCCTCGCAGCAAGAAGTCGACGCGTTATACGCGCGTTGGGCGGAGTTGGAAGAAAAGGCCGGCTAGTTTTCGGTCGGGACTTTCTCTAAATGGTCGATAACCAGCGTTTCCACCGGCACCTTTTTCGGCGTCAACTTTAATCCCAGTTGCGATTGAACGGCATCAAATATGCCCGTTCCGGGATCGCTCGCCGCAGCTCCCGTCGGCTCCGTCCCAGAAGGGTCTGGTACAAATTCCAGGTGGACATCATAGATTCCAGTCAATCCGGTCCGATCTTCCACCGGCGCTCCAATAGCATTGCCCAGATAATCGGCAATGCTCTGTGGGCCCCCATTTAGAACGCTCGCGCGATTCTTACCGTTCACTGCAATCGTCGCCGAGAATGCAGCTCCGGGTAGAAAAATTGGATTTCCTGGACGCGGAGCGGGAAAACCACTCTCATCCTGGATCACGATTGCATTGCAACCCCGGCAACCCTCGTCGCGGTTACTCTCGGACTTTGCCTTCGATTCCTTGCCCGAATCCTTGCCAGACAGTGTGAGCTTCGGCCCGTTCTTGCCAACTTCCAACGCATACCCCGAAACTTGCTTCGTCTCGCGATGCACGGCGAGCTTGAATCGGTCCGCCAGGAGGTTCTGAACCATCAGCCCGAAATCGCCGACGCTGGTGCCCGCGGGAACCGTCGCGACGATCGTGACCACGTCGTCGCGGAGCCAGTCGGGTCCGGAAATTCGATCCGCCGGCAAATCAAACGCCACTTGCATCACTCGTCCGAGCCGAACGTTGGTCCATGTGATCCGCCCAGGATCGTGATTGGTTTGATTGAACGGGCCTACGGGCAATGGCCCGCCATTCATTGAGCCAATTGCGTCCGGCGGGCCGGGCTTGACCGAAGCAACTTCGAATCTCGGCTGCCCGTAGACAGCCAAGATCGCGAAGCTGACACTAAACAGGAGCTTGGTCACCGCCAATTTACTGGGGCGGTGCGTGGAAGCGGCCCACGTATGCCGCCTTGCCGATCACGTGGCCATCCATTGCCTTCATCAATTCATCGCGCGTGGTGTTGGCCGGCAGATTCAGCTTCGTGTCAAGCGCATAGAACTCGAATACATAATGATGGAACGGGCCGGGACCGGCTCCGGGGCCAAAATAGGCTGGTGCGCCCCTCCCCGCTGCGATACCAGGACCGTTTCGAGTCCCATCCGGCAGATCACCCGAACCCAGTCCTTCCGGCAAGCCCTTGGCATTGCCGGGGATGTTGAATGCCGACCAATGCAGCGTGTCAACGGTCGTTTTGTTTGTGGAATTCTCGATGTCGTGGAAAATGACCGCATAGCTTTGCAAACCCTCTGGCGCGGCTACCGGATTGTTACCAGCGGTCCAATGGAACTCGAACTCGGGCGACTTATTCTCGCCTCGGCCGGCATTTTTCATGGGAACTTCTCCGCCATCGGGCCAAGCCGGGGAGGTGACTGAAAGCACTGGTCGCGGCGGGCCGCCCGGGCCTTTACCGCCCCCTTTCCCTCCACCGGGCGCTTGCGCCATAACCATCGCACAGGACGCGGTGATGGCGATTGCCGAAAGTACAGTTCGTTGTATTGTTTTCATCTTCATTTTCATTTTCTCCTCAAGTAAAGCTTCCATCCAACTCCTTATTGTAGTCTTTGGAAGATGACATTTTTCGAAGTCTACGGCTTATGCGTTAGGCAACCAAGTGCATGACTTCCGGATGCGCCGTCAATCGCAATGCAACTTCATCATTCGGGGATTCGAATCTACGCCAGGAGGCGATTCCTAATTCCTTCGTTCCATTGACACCGACGGGACAAAGACGGACGCCGTCGCCAGCGTTTGCTTCCGGGCGAGCGAAGGCTCGCCCTCAGTGAAAGCGGAGGGACATGTTGTCGAAATCGAGCGAAAACCGTCCGGGCTGCATCAGCAGGTCGTTGCCGAAGTTCCCAACGCAGCAATCGCCGCCGATCGCGCCCATTCTCTGCAGGGTCAGCGCCGCCGGCCGCAGGTCGGATGTAGATCCGCGAAAGCAGCTTGTGGGCCTCAGCGGCCTCGGGACTCCGCAGTGCCTGCCGGATCATTCGGCGTAGTAGTTTCTCCGCGGCGTTATTCTGATTCAGTGCGGTGGCGCGAGAAGCGACGGCGAGGGCGAAGAAGGCGTACTGCCCGGCTTCAGCCATTGCCTCCCGTCGTCGCGTTCAGGCGGAGAAAAGGATTGAGCGATCGTAACAACGCTTAGCCACGGAAGCGCGAGCGCAACCGCGAGTGCCGGAATCGGCCGGACATGACAAGAGCATACCGCTGGGATCTACGTTCCAGCAGCCTGTTGCGAAGCGATGGAAGCCCGGTGACCCGCCTCGCAGGTCCGTAGCATCGGGAAGGAGGACAACCATGGCCCAGGCGAAGTGGTTTATCCTATATCTCAGAATCAACGGAACCCAACGGTTCAGGGAGTACGTCTCAACTTCATGCGTCTGTCATTAGTGAGCTTGGCCGGCGGACTGTGTCTCGTCAGCTTTCCCGGCTTAGCCGCCCCATCCCCCAACACTGCGCCCGATGTATATGCGCAAATTCCCTTGCGCTTCGAGGCCATGGACGCCCATAAGTGGGTCGCCCGTGGACCAGGGTTCGGCGTCGGGTTCAGCCAGGACGGGACCTTCATGCAGTTCGGAAACCGGGGTCTCAGGCTGACGCTCGAAGGCAGTAATCGCGCTAGCTATTTCGAAGGGCTCGAAAAATCGGCCGTCCCGACCAATTATTTCGGACGGAACTCCGGCAGCGTCGACGCATTTGGCCGGCTACGCCAAGCGAGTGTCTATCCCGGCATCGACGTAGTTTATTACGGCAAGGGTCAGACTCTGGAATACGATTTCGAACTGGCTCCCGGCGCCGATCCTTCCCGGATCCACATGCGCTTCGATGGCGCCGACTCCATCCGCCTGGGTCCGCAAGGTCAAGTAATTCTCAGTCTGGGCGACCGCCAGATCACGCAGAATCCTCCCCTTGTTTATCAATATCAGCATGCTGCCGATCGCCAAATCGTTAGCGTGCGCTCCTCATACGTGATCCAAGCGGACGGTTCCATCGGGGTTGCTCTGGGCGCATACGATGCAACCAAGCCGTTGGTGGTCGATCCGACCATTCTATTCACCGGCTACCTTTCGGGAACCAGCGCCGATGTGCCGCTCGGCATCGGTCACGACAAAAACGGATTGATCTACCTCGCCGGATACACCTATTCACCCGACTTTCCGTCGGTGGGCACGGCATATACGGGATTCTTCACCACCACCGCCCAGCAGGCTTTCACCACGGTGATGGCTCCGCTGGATCCAAACGGCAACGTTATCACCTACTCGGGATTCTTCAGCGGGAGTTTTGGCGATTACCTCAAGGCTTTTACGGTAGACAGCGAGGGCGTTTTTTATCTCGCCGGCTACACTGACGATTTTTTCTTTCCGATTACACCCAACGCGTATCTCAACGCCAATGGTGGCGTGCGGCGTTGTTTTGTTTCGGTCATCGATACCAAACTGCCCGGCATGGACGGTCTGACGTACTCCACCTTCTTCGCCGGAACCACCATGGATATACCCACCGGTATCGCAGTCGCCGGAGGAAAGATTTACGTGACCGGCTATACAAGTTCCTCTGACTATCCCGTCACTACCAACGCCTTCCAAAGCACGCTGCCGGGTGGGACTTTCGATGGATGGGTGGCCGAATTCGACCCGACGCAAAGCGGCACGGCAAGCCTGGTGGCCAGCACTTTCCTTGGCGGCAGTGGACTAGATACTCCACGATCGGTCGCCGTCGCGGCGGACGGCCAGGTTTGGATTGCGGGCTACACACGCTCCGGTGACTTTCCCACTACGCCTAACTCCTTCCGGCCTTTTTATTCCGGCGGGGGAGATGCCTTCCTGACCAGGCTCGACTTAAATGCAATGGCCGTTACTTATTCGACGTTTTTGGGAGGAAACGGCGAGGATCAGGCAACCAAAATCCTGGTGGAACCGTCGGGCCACGTGGCTGCGACCGGATATACCTTGTCCAATAATTTCCCCGTGACATCGAACGCGCTGCAAAGCGCGCAAGCCGGAAATGGCGATGTTTTTCTGACCATCATCGATCCCAGCGCGCAGGATTTCACCAAAGCGCTGATTTACTCAACCTACTATGGCGGGTCCGATGGCGACGTTCCGTACGATCTGCGCCGCGACGCCACCGGCAAGTATTATTTTTGCGGCTACACATTGTCGCTCGATCTTCCCATCCTGAATGCAATTTCGCCGGCCTCTGACTTTGGCGCCCTGGACGGATTTGTCGCAGTGATCGATCCCGCCGCCTCACCGCTCAATGCCCTGATCTACTCCAGCTATGTCACCGGACCGGGATATCAGGTCGCGTACGGCATCGACGTGGACGCGCTAAATAACATCTACGTCACCGGTACCGTTTTGGGGGATGTGTTCGCAGGGGCGGGTAATCCAAAGCCGCCAGACAACAGCAACCTGAACGTATTCCTGTTGGTATTTACTCTGCCTTAGCGGCGATCTCGTCGCATATCTTGAGGAATTCGCCGCGTGGATCGCTGGATCGCGTAACTTGACGGCCGATCACCAGGTAATCCGCTCCATTGGCGATGGCCTCGGCGGGCCTTGCGATGCGCTTCTGATCTCCCACAGATGCACCCGCGCACGAATATCCCATCTGGCAGAGGTCAGTTTCATCGAAACTGGTGAGTACCGTTACGGCCAGCAGTTTGAGAGAGGAGTCGCCACGGCTGCCGCCATAATCGCGCGCTTCCATGCACGGTCAGAAATCGGCGCCGACCTTGGCGACTTGCGCCACGGCGCGCTTTACAGGCAATCGGCTGGCCGATCGGGACCGGATGCAAGCAATGGAATTTCCGGAGCAGCTAGGCTGCCGCCGATTCCTTGGTCTTGTTCTTGCTACCGGGAGGCCGGCCTCTGCGCTTCAGTTCCGTCATCCAGGCTGGTGGCCGTCCGCGCCGCCGTCCGCGGCCACGCGCCAAGCGCTCCAGGGTCAGAATGGCTTCCTCCAACTGATCCCGCTCCTGGCGTAATTCCGCCAGCATTTTCAAAACATCCATTTATCTCTCCAAATCTCCCCGAGTTGTCTGAGCCCGATAACCGCGGCACGACGGCCAAGGAGGGAACCGCATCGGTCGTCGTGCTGCTACGGAAGATACGACTGTTCATTCCGCAGAGTCAGTTAAAGTGTACCGGAACGTTTCCGTCACTTTCAATACTCTTGCATGCAAACTTTACATATTTAACTTGTTTCAGAACGCTTCCGGTGTCTCTTCCAGTAAAAGAAGAACGGTATACCCAGCGCAATTACTGCCAATCCGATTCCGGATGCGCGCGGCGAAGACACCAGAGTCTGATACAGCAACAAAATGGTAACCCCGACGAACGCTAGAGGTACCCAGGGATAACCCCAGGTTCGATAGGGGCGCACTAAATTAGGATTCTTTCGGCGCAAAACGATCACCGCTGCCGCGGTCATGCCGTACAGGATCCAACTGGGAAAGATCACCGCGTTGTACAAATCGCTGTAATGTCCGCTTAAGACGAATAAAGAGGACCATACTCCTAATAGCAGAATGCTGGCTGAAGGGGTCCTGAATTTGGGATGGACGTGCCCGATATGCTGAAAGAAATATCCATCGCGGGCCATTGCGTAGGGCACCCTGGATCCCGACAAGATCGAGCCATTCAATGCGGCGAAGATCGAAATCATGGCCGCCACGCTAACAGCTCCGGCACCATGCGGGCCTGCGATGCGATGCATCATGTCCGAGGCCACCCTGTCGCTGGCGGCAACTTCCCCGGCATTCAATACCGAAAAGTAGGCGAGGTTAGTGAGCAGATATACGCCAATAATTGCCGTAACACCCGCAATCAAAGCCAAGGGAAAAGTTCGCTGCGGGTTTTCCACTTCAGAACCCAACATACCTGCGTTATTCCAGCCATCGTAGGCCCACAAGGCCGCTACTAGCGCAACAAAGAATCCAGCGGGACCTCCTGGTACGGGCGTTGTAGAAGTGGAGAGATTGAGGATGTGGGCCTGCCGAGAGAGCAATCCGATCGCGATTACCGCAGCGATCAGCAGCACTTTCAACGCCGTGACTGCCACCTGCACATGGCCGCCAACCTGGACACCGCGATAATTCACAGCGGACAAAAGAAGAATCAGGCAGATCGCCAGCAGTTGTCCATATCGAATTTCCAGCGGTCCCCCGCCCGGTCCGATGGGCCACGGGACAATGTAGATGGGCATTTGCAGCCCGGGTAAAAAGTCGGCGAGATAGCGGTAGAAAGCGGTGGCCAATGCGGCAATCGATGCGCTCTTGGCGACCCATGTTTGGGTCCAGGCGTAGAGAAATCCCCAAAAGGGTCCATAGGCCGCGGTCAGGTATGCGTATTCACCGCCGGCAGCGGGTAATGCCGCCGATAATTCGGCATAGGTTAACGCGCCGAACAGCGATAGAACTCCTCCAAACACCCACACGGCGAACACCATGCCGGGGGATCCGACCGCCTTGATCATATCCGTCGGCACCAGAAAAATTCCGCTGCCGATCACCGTACCCATGATGATTGCCACGGTCGACCAAGGGCCCAGTGCACGCCGCAGTGCGGGCTGGTGAAAGTTAGACCGCTGCACGGGGATTCTCCTTAAGGAAAAGCGACACAATGAGGCCGGTGCCAAACGTCATAGACGTCCCGATCAGCACATACCAGGTGAAGGCGATGGGCGTCGCGAAGCGGACGTATAGCATCAGCGCCAACCCGGCGAGCATGCCGCACATCGCGGCGATCTCACCCACGCGGCGCGTCAATAGTCCGAGCAGGAAAACTCCCAGCAGCGAACCGTAGATGATCGACGCGATCGAGAGCCCGGCTTGTAGTACGCCCCCCCAGTTGCGAGCGAGCAAGGCAACTCCCGCAAGAATCACACCCCATGCGACGGTGGCTAGTCGCGCGCGCTTTAGCCACACGGATTCGTTGGCGGACTCTTCGCCGCCGCTTAGCGGACGGAGGAAATCCATCACGGTAGTTGACGCCAGCGAATTCAGAGCCGCGCTCAGGTTGGACATCGCAGCTGCCAGAATCGCAGCAATGAGTAGGCCGGACAGGCCTGCTGGAAGGCGTTCCCAGATGAAACGCGGATAGATGCTGTCGGTGACCGCGGGAGGCGTCCAACCGTGGTCTTTATACAACGTGAACAGGCACACGCCCACAATCAGGAACAGCGTGAACTGAACGAAGATCACCACCCAGCTCGAGAATAGCGCCGCCCGGCTTTCGCGCTCATTCTTCGCCGCGAGAAGACGCTGCACTAAAAGTTGTTCGGTACCGTGACTGGCAGTGGTGAGGAAGCATCCGCCGATGATCCCGGCCCAAAAACTGTACGTTCGGGTAAAAAATTCGGCGAGAGGGCCTATTCGGAAATCGAAGACTTGGAGCTTTCCAAGAGGCTCTGCTGTTGCGATAACGTGTCCCCATCCGCCGGGGATCTCCTGTAACACCAGGAACAAGCTGGCGACGGCTCCCACGACGTACAAAGTCATCTGGATAACGTCCGTCCAGATCACGGCAGTCATGCCGCCCTCATAGGTGTACAGGAGGGTGAGGCACAGAATCGCCGCGATGGATGCCATCTCACCCGTACCCAGAACCACCGAAATGACAATGGAAATCGCGAACACGCGCACGCCCTCGGCCAGCGCCCGCAGAATCAGAAACGTCCCGGCGGTGAGGCGGCGGATACGCGTCCCGAAGCGTATCCGCATCAGTTCGTAAGCTGTGTACATTTCACCGCGGAAATACGCCGGGAGAAATAGAGTAGCTATCACCAAACGCGCCAGCAAATATCCGAAGACCAATTGTAAAAATCCGAAGTTTCCGGCAAAGGACAGGGACGGTGTTCCGATCACAGTGAGCGTGCTGGTTTCAGCGGAGACAATCGACAGCGAGATCGCCCACCACGGCGCTCGCCTGCCCCCTAGAAAGTAATCTTTCAGTGAGTTCTGCGAGCTGCGAAAGCGCGACCCAAACCAGGTGATCCCCACCAGATATGCCACGATCACCCCTAAATCGAGCCAGCGCATGGGCAAGAGTTCAGGATACGCGAAAGTGGACGGGCGCACGCGAAACCAGAAAGCATCATACGGTGTCTAACACGACAGGTACTGTTGCGGGCAAGGTACAACATGGCAGGGTGTACCCTGAAAGTAAGCGATTTCGTAACGAGGATGTTGTAACTATGAAGAATCCAGTATTGAAACTAATTGCAACTGTTGGGCTTGGGCTGAGTCTGGGCTGGGTGATGGCAGCGCAGGAACCTAAGCCGGCCGATACGGCTAAGGCCGCTACCGCTAAGAAGGAGTGGAAAGGCCAGGAAGAGTACGCTCTTTTCCAGAACTATCAAAAGGCCGACCCCAAGGGTAAAATCGAGGCGCTCGATAAGTGGAAGGCCGCTTTTCCGAACAGTGATTTCGCCGAAGAGCGCGAAGAACAATACCTGATCATTTACCAGCAACTGAATATGAACCGCCAGGCTTTCGACAAAGCCGCCGAAATCCTGAAGACCCGCCCTAACCACTTCTATTCACTGTCCGCAATCGAGCGTCTCGTATATACGCTCCCACCCTCGATCACGCCTGCCGATCTGGACACCGCCGAGCGCGTGTCGAAGTACATTCTGGACAACCTGGATACTGTTTTCGCCCCGTCGAACAAGCCCATGGACGTCAAGGACGCCGATTGGGCCACCTACAAACCGGCCATGCGGAACGCCGCGCAAGCAACACTGGCCTGGGTGTATGTGCAGCGCAAAGATCATCCGAAGGCGGAGACCGAGCTGACCAAGTACTTGCACCTGGATCCCACCCAGGCTGCATCCTCCCTGACGCTGGGCGGCGAGCTTCTGGCGCAGAACAAAGAGCATCCCGAAAAAATCCCCCTGGGCCTATATCAGTTCGCCCATGCCGCTACCTATGACGGCCAGAACAGCCTTCCGGAACCGCAACGGAAACAGGCTTTGGATTACGTGACCAAGACGTACACGACGTATCACGGCTCGAAGGACGGACTCGATAAACTCCTCGCTCAGGCCAAGAATAGTCCGTTCCCTCCGGAGGGTTTCACTATCGACAGCGCCCAACAGATCGCGGTGAAGAACGCCGCCGATCAGGAGAATTTCATCAAGACACATCCCGAACTGGGGCTGTGGCAAACCGCGATCAAAGATCCGCTGACCAAGGATGGGGGCGATGCTTATTTTGAAATGAACGTGAAGGGCGCTCTACTTCCGGGCGGAGCCAACGGCGTGCAGAAATTCAAAGCCAAGATCGTGTCGATGACGCCAGCGGTCAAGCCCAAGGAAATCGTGCTGGCACTGGAGCAGCCGAACGTTCCCGACGTCACGCTGGAGCTGTCTCAAGCCTTGCCGGGAAAAATGGAAGCAGGCGAGGAACTGCAATTTGAAGGCGTGGCAAAATCCTTCACCAAACAGCCGTTTATGGTGGTATTCGATGTCGAGCCTAAGCAAATCGAAGGCTGGACCGGCAAAAACGCCACACCGGCGAAGTCGCCAGCTAGGAGCAAGGCCAAGGCGAAAGCCAAGAGCCAATAATACGGGCGGGGCTTGCCTGTGGACGCCAGCTTTGGGTATACTCCGCAGAAGTACCGCGCGCGTACTTCACTAAACTAGATTGCGCTGGAGGGTTGCTGTGACACTGAGATATCGCACGCTGATGACGATCACGGCAGTTGGGCTTGGCCTGGCTCTCGGTTGGGGCCTGGGAATGCAACCGATCCACGCCCAGACTGCCAAAGCAAGTGACAAGAAGTGGCAGGGCAAAGACGGCGGCCAAGAGGAATTTGGCTTGGCGCAAGCCATGGATAAGGCCACGGACCCGAAAGCCAAAATCGAAGCGCTCGACAAATGGAAGACGGCCTTCCCAAAAAGTGACTTCGACGATATCCGCCAAGAGGCGTATCTGGGCGCCTATCAAGCAGCGAACATGAACCGCCAGGCCTTTGACAAGGCCCTTGAAATCCTGAAGACGAATCCCAATAACTTTTACGCATTGCGAGCCATCGTCTCGCTTGCTCAGACCTTGATGCCTCCCACGCCGGCCGACCTGGACAACGCCGGCCGCATCTCGATGTACATCATGGACAACGCCGACACGGCTTTCGCGGCTGCAAACAGGCCGCAAAACATAACAGAAGCCCAGTGGCCGGCTATCAAACCGGCGATGAAGGCCGCGGCGCACCAGGCGTACCTCTATACGGTCACCGCCCGCAAGGACCCGCCTAGGGAGGAGACGGAACTCACAGCGTACTTAAAGAAGGACCCGACCCAGGCCACTACTTCCTACGATCTCGCCGGCGCCATCCTGGCACAGAATAAGACGCAGCCCCAGAAGCAGCCGCTGGCTTTGTACCACTTTGCTCGCGCGGCCGCCTATACCGGACCGGGAGCTTTGCCTGCCGCCGCGCAAAAGCAGGCGCTGGACTATATCACCAAGACCTACACCGCCTACCACGGCTCCTCCCAGGGACTGCCGGAGTTGCTAGCTATGGCGAAAACCAATGCATTCCCGCCTGAAGGGTTTACCATCGATAGCACCTCAGATATCGCAATCAAAAAAGCACAGGCTCAGGCCGCTGCGGACGCCGCGAATCCGATCTTTGCATTCTGGCGCGATTTGGTTAAAGAGCCGCTCATCATGATGGGCGATTCCTACTTCGATCAGAATATGAAGGGCGCGCTCCTGCCGGGCGATCCCGGCAAGGCGAAGGGCTTCGAGAAGTTCAAAGCCAAGCTCGTGTCCATGACGCCGGCAAACAAGCCCAAGCAATTGGTGCTGGCTCTGGAAAAGCCGGATGTGCCAGACGTGACTCTGAAGTTCGAGGAGCCTCTGGCAGGCAATATGGAGCCCGGCGCAATCCTCGAGTTCGAAGGCGTGCCCGATGCGTACACCAAGGAACCGTTTATGGTGACTTTCCTCGTGACACCGGATCAGCTCACCGGGTGGACGGGAACGAATCCCAAGGGCGGAGCTAGGGGCGCGGGCAAGGGTCGAGCCGGCAAGGGTACGAAGGCAAAGCAGTAACGGGCGGCCTGCAGGCCGCCCTACTTGTAGCGATTACATCTTATAACGTCCGAGGTCCTCATCATTGAGGCCCTCGAGCCATTTGCGAATTTCCTCGTTGCTGCCGACCTCGGCCACCGCGGCCGCCGTCTTCGACGTCTTCAGTACGGTCTCTTCGACGAAGATGGGACAATCCAGGCGCAGGGCGATTGCCAGGGCATCGCTGGGCCGCGAATCCACGGAGATCAGCTTGCCATCGCGTTCCAGCCAGATCACCGCGTAGTAGGTGTCTTCCTTGAGATCGCTGACCACGACCTTTTTCACGCCGGTTTCGAGACCGAACAACAGGTTACGAATCAGGTCGTGAGTCATGGGCCGCGCCGTTGGGATCTTCTCGATTTCAAGCGCGATGGCGTTGGCTTCGTAAATTCCTACCCAAATGGGAAGGACCGCGCCGCCATTGACGTCCTTGAGCACGACAATCGGAAGATTCGTACTGGGGTCCATCATCAATCCCCGGATTTTCATTTCGACTTCCATGTTCGCGTCCCTCCTTTTCGTTCTTAGTTAACCGCTTCGCCCACAAGAGAATTCGGACCCGCCCGGGTTACCCGAACTTCGATGTACTTGCCCGCCAAATCTTCGTCACTGCCGGGCCGCAGGAAATTCAACGTCTTATGCTGCGACGTACGCCCGATCCACTGCATGGTGGCTTTGTTGAATCCCTCGACCATGCACTCCTCGATGGTTCCGACATACTCGGCATTGCGGCGGATCTGAATGTTGCGCTGATGTTCCTGCACGATGGTCAGCCGCCGGGTCTTCTCTTCCTCAGAAACATGATCGTCCAGCAGCAGGGCAGATGTGTTCGGACGTCGCGAGTACTTGAAGCCGAATATGGAATCGAACTGTACTTCATCGAGCAGGCCCAGAGTCGCTTCCAAGTCTTGTTCGGTCTCGCCGGGGAACCCCACAATGATATCGGTAGTAATGGCAATCGGGCGCCGGGAGGCTTTCATCCAGACGATACGCTCCATGTATTCTTCGCGCGTGTACAGGCGGTCCATCGCGGACAGCATCCGGGTCGATCCGGATTGAACCGGCAGATGCACATGATTGCAGAGCGTCGGATTGGTTTCGATGGCATCGACGATGCTCTTGCGGAAGTCGCGAGGATGCGAGGTAGTGAATCGCACGCGGCGGATTCCGGGAACCTTCCCCACGTTATCGAGCAGCATGGCGAAATCCCAGCCCGCGGGCGACGGATCGCGATAGCTGTTCACGTTTTGGCCGAGTAACTGGATCTCGCTGTAGCCGGCGCGCGCCAACTCCAGAGTTTCGGCGAGAACCGACGCGCTGGTACGGCTGCGCTCGGGGCCGCGTGTAAACGGCACGACGCAATAGGCGCAGGACTTGTCGCACCCTTCGATGATCGTCAGATAGGCGCGATGCGGATTATCACGGCGGGTAACCGGGGTTTCGAACGTATCTTCCGTGTCGAGACTCAGGCCGGTCACGCGGCGATTGCCAGTTTCGAGCTGCACCAGCATTTCCGGAAGCCGGTTGTAGCTGGCCGAGCCGCACACCAGGCTGACGTGCGGGGCTTTCTCGAAGATCTTCTCGCCTTCCTGCTGGGCGACGCAGCCCAGGACGGCAAACGTCTTGCCCTTGCCGTGCTCCCTCTTGAATTGGTCGAGCCGATGGAACACCTTCTGTTCAGCTTTGTCGCGGATGCTGCAGGTGTTATAGAAAACCAGCTCGGCTTCCTCAGGGGTTTCGACCTTCTGATAGCCCTGATGGAGCAGAGTGCCGACCACCTTCTCCGAATCGTGGGCATTCATCTGGCACCCAAAAGTCTCGATGTAGAAGGTCTTCACTCTATTTTCATTGTAAGGGAACCCGCCGACTAAGGCGTTCCCTCTATTGCAGCACCTCAGGCTTCCGCTTAGGCTGGAGATGTGAAACCAGTTCTTTTTCTGGCATTTATCGCGAGGTTTGCCGCGGCGCAAAGCGCCAGCACCACGTACACCAAGGACGTCAATGGCAATCGCGTTGAGGGCAAACTCATCGACACATCGGCCAAAGGCGATCGCACGGAGCGCTTCCAGTCGATCAATGGCCGGCTGGTGCCCGTCGAACAGGTGACGGAACGTGTGGTGAGCGACGACGCCAGCGGCAAGGTCACCGAACGGATCGTGCAGAAGTTCGATCCAACCGGCCGGCCCGCATCCACAGAGCGCGTGATGATCCAGGAGAACAAGCTTCCCGGCGGCGGTTCCACGGTTCACGAGACTACGTATCGCAGCGATGTGAACGGGGGCCAGCGGGAAGCCGTGCGTAAGACCACCGAAACGCGCGTAAGCGGATCGACGACGACGGCCAGCACGGTGATCGAGCGACCCGGCACCTCCGGTTCTTTCGAGACGGTGGAGAAGCGTTCGTCGGTCACGGACGGTCCGGCCGACAATCAGCACACTACCGAGTCTATTTACAGCCGCGATGTCTCGGGCGGCTTTCAGGAAACAGTTCGCGCGGTGAAGACGGTTTCCACCGCGAACAATACTACCAAGGAATCAACCGCTATCTATGAGCCGGGCTTGAACGGACAACTGCAGTTCGATTCGCAGAGCGAATCCACGTCCAGTAAACAGCCTGACGGCACGGAGGTGGTACAGACTAACCTGTTCACGAAAACCGTCGCCGGAAACGTTCAGGATAGTTCCGGGGCCATGCGTGCCAAAGAACAGCAGGTCATCCAGCGCCGCACGAATGCGGACGGGTCCGTGGTCGAAACGCTGAGCGTACGGCGGCCGACGGTGTCCGATCCGAACCGACTGGGGGATCTGCAAAAGGTTTCGGAGACGGTGTGCAAGGGCAAGTGTCAGCCGGAACCTGCGCCTGTCAAAGCGACTAAGCCGTAATCGCCGATAAAAAGCTCTCACCCGTAACGATCTTCGTTCCGAAGTTCTCCGCGACGGTCTGGCCGATATCGGATAGAGTCTTCCTCGTCCCGAGATCGACGCCTGCGCGCGCGCGCTTGCCGTAGACCAGCAGCGGCACGTACTCACGGCTGTGATCGGTGGACTTGGTCGTCGGATCGCAACCGTGGTCGGCGGTCAGGATTAGGAGATCGTCGGGACCCAGCCGGGCTTCGATTGAAGGGAGCCAATCGTCCACGGCTTCAAGAGCACGGGCGTAGCCTTCCACATCGTTCCGATGTCCATAGAGCTGATCGAAATCGACTAAGTTTACAAAAACCATCCCACTCGGGACAGAGTCCATTGCCTGGAGCGTTTTCTCCATGCCGTCGGCGTTAGATTTGGTTTTCTCGTAGTCGCGGATTCCCCTCCCCAGGAACACATCGAAAATTTTGCCGACTGCGAAGACTTCGACGCTGCGCTCCTGGAGGCGATCGAGCAGCATGCCTTTGGGCGGCGGAACCGCGTAGTCGTGACGATTAGGCGTTCGTGTGAAGGCTCTAGGGCTACCCAGGAACGGCCGGGCGATGACGCGACCGACTTCGTACTTGCCGCGCAGGATTTCGCGCGCCGTGTCGCAGATTTTGTACAGCTCGTAAAGCGGGATCACTTCTTCGTGCGCGGCGACCTGGAAAACACTATCCGCGGATGTGTACACAATGGGCGAGCCGGTGCGCATGTGCTCTTCGCCCAGCTCTTCGAGGATCTCGGTCCCTGATGCGGCCTTGTTGCCGAGCGTAGCGCGCCCGATCCGTCGCTCGAACTCGTCCATGACCTCGGGCGGGAACCCGTTGGGATAGACGGGAAACGGCTTCGCCAAGTGAATACCCGCCATCTCCCAATGGCCGGTGGTGGTGTCCTTGCCGGGCGAGGCCAGCGCGCACTTCCCATAAGCGCCTATCGGCGCGGCGTCGGGTGGCAGCCGTTCAAACGGCCGGATATTGCCGAGGCCTAGCCGGCAAAGATTATTGAGATGCAGCTTGCGGCTCTGGGCGATGTGCCCGAGAGTATCGCTGCCCGCATCCCCGTACTGGGCGGCGTCCGGCATCTCCCCGATACCGACGCTATCCAGAACGATCCAGATGATGCGGCGGAAACTCATTTGGCACTGGCTGAATCAGCGAGCATAGTTTGAATGCGTTCGGTCATCTGATCGAGGAACGTGGAAGGATCGAAGCCGTCCATCCGGCTGGCGACATGTCCGCTCTTGTCGATCACGATGGTGGTGGGGATGTTCATGACGTTCAGTAGCCGGGCCAAGCCGTCCTCGAAATAGACTGTCTTGGGCCACTGCTCCGCGGTCAGGAACGGTTCCACCACGGTCCGGTCGTCGTCGGAGTTCATTTCCAGGAAGGCGACGTCGCCACGCGCGCCGAAGCGCTCGCGCAGGGTCTCATACAGTGGATGCTGCACGCGGCAAGGCACGCACCAGGTGGCCCAGAAGTCCAGGATCAGGAGCTTGCCCTTGAGGCTGGCGAGCTGGAGCTTTTTGCCGTCGAGGCCGGTCACCGTAAACTCCATGGGATCCGCCAGAGAGGAATTAGGATCGAGCGCCAGGAGTTTCTTGCGCCGGGTCTCCACGGTGGTCGAAACCCGGTCGTAAGCAGCGAGAATCAGATCGCCCAAGCCTTTCTCCGAGCCATGTTGTTTGGCGTAGAGTTCGCCCAACAACAGACGATCGCCTTGGCGCTTTTCATCGGTAGTGTAGGGGTCGGGGATAACGAAAGCTTCGGCCAAGTGTTCGATCGCGTCGGCAGGCTGACCCGAGCGAATCAGAACTTCAGCCCATTCGCGGGCGGTTTCTTCGCTGGGATAAGCCGAAAACGCACGGGCCACCAGGCGGAGGGCGTCCGGGGCGTCCTTCTGAATCGTTCGGGCGCGGGCCTGATATATCAGCGCCTGGCCGATGGCGCGCTCCTGCTGGTCTTGCTGATGCGAGGCGTCCCGGCCGGTCGCAACAGGCATCTTATCCACCAGATCCTCAAACTTGCGTGCGTACTTATAAGCCTTCGCGGCACTCTCTTCTCCGCCCAGAGTCAGGAACGCATACGCCAGCCGGTCCAGTAGCTGAAAATCATCCGCGGAGGTAGCCACGGCCGATTCCCCATACTTGGCGATCCTGGGAACATCGTTGCTCTCGATGGCGGCTTTGGCGATCGAGCGCTCCACGTCGGCGCGCTGCGTGCTGTTCGGATACTTGGCGAGGTGCGCTTCCAGGGCGCGGATCAGATCCACGGGGCTGGTGCCTTCGTTCACGGCGCGCATCAAATCCTGCTGCTCTTCCGTACTCGGCTGGGGCTGTTGGGCCAGCGCGGCAATTGCGCACAACAGAACGACCACCGCGGCTTTCATTCCACAGCCTTTCCAGTGCCGCGCAATTCAGCAGCCAGGCGCGCGGCCCGATCCCGCGCGAGGTTGACGAAGCCTTCGTTTTTGGCGACCCGGTCGAGCAGCGGCAGGAACTGCTCGCGGCCCACCAGGCGCTTCTGCGACCAGGCTGTGTCGACGCGCAATACGGCGTCATTGACGCCCAACTTGTCGAAGCGAATCGCGCGGCGCAGGTTCATCATGGCGCGCTCGCTTTCTGAGACGCGCTCGAACCAGTCCTGCAAAAGCTTGGCGTTCTCGTCGAGAGAATAGTTGAACTTCACCTCGCGAGTTTCCGTGCCATTCTCCCAGCGGAAAGTTTTATCCCCGGTGCGGGCCACTTTCAAGCCGCTCTCGAGCGGGCGTTTGAAATGGTCCAGCTTATCCGCGAGATCGAAAATAGCCTGTACCATTTCCGGCTCTAACTTGAACGTCTCGGGCTCTTCGTCCTTGGTTTCCCTGTAGGTCACCGCGCCGTCTTTATCGACCGTTGTAGCCACGTAGGCCGGATCGGACCCCGGGAAGCTCTTGGTGAAGGAAATTCGCGGCCCATCCGCTCCGAAGGCGATTCCGGCAAAAGCCACGCTGGCCGCAAGCCACAGGAACCTCTTCATACGGTGGCCTTCAAGGCTGTGCGGCACGTGGTCGCATGGCAAATCGCGACCGCCAGCGCGTCAGAGGCGTCCTCGGTTTCGATGACACCCTGAAATCCGGTAAGCGTTCGGACCATCATCTGCACCTGCTGTTTTTCGGCCCGGCCGTAGCCCACCACGCTGACTTTAATGGCCAGAGGAGAGTACTCACCGAGGGTGATGCGCGCTTCGGCAATCGCCAGCAGCGCGACTCCGCGCACGTGAGCCAGCTTGAGCGCGGTTTTCACGTTCTGGGAATAGAAAACTTCTTCCACGGCGGCGGAATCGGGCTGATGGCTCTGCAGGACATCCCGCAGCCCCTGGGCGATCTTGGACAGACGCTGCTCCAGAGGAGACTTGACCGCGGTGCGGATCACGCCCAGAGCGAGCACGCGGTGGCTGCGGCCATCGCTCTCGATGACGCCCCAGCCGGTGCGCTCGGTTCCGCAGTCGATCCCCAGAACACGCACAGTTTAGGAAGCGAGGGCCTCCATCTCCTTTTCGTCGATGTCGAAGTTGGAATACACGTTCTGCACGTCGTCGTTCTCTTCCAGAGCCTCGCTCAACCGGAGCATGGCGCCGGCGTTCTTGCCTTCGAGCTTCATCAGATTCTTGGGCACCATGCCAATTTCCGCGGATTCGGTAGGGATGCCGGTCTTCTGGATGGCTTCGAGCACGGCCTCGTGCGACTCCGGCGGAGAGACTACGACCCAATTGCCGCCATCGTTGCGCAAGTCTTCCGCGCCGGCGTCCAGCGCCACGGTCATGAGCTGATCCTCCGTAGCCTTCTCGCCGTCGATCACAATCTCACTCTTGCGCTCGAACATCCATGCGACGCTGCCCTGCTCGCCCAGGTTCCCGCCCTGTTTTGAGAAGATGTGGCGAATATCGCTGACTGTTCGGTTGCGATTGTCGGTGGCAACCATTACCAGGACGGCCGCTCCGCCAGGACCGTAGCCCTCGAACATGATTTCATCGATCTGGCCGCCTTCGAGCTCGCCCGTGCCGCGCATGATGGCGCGCTTGATGTTATCGGCGGGCATACTGACGGCCCTCGCGGCGGCAACGGCTGTCCGAAGACGCGGATTCATCCCCGGATCGCCTCCGCTGCGCGCAGCGATCATGATTTCCTTAATGCAGCGGGTGAAGATTTTCCCGCGTTTGGCGTCAAGCGCGCCCTTCTTGTGCTTGATTGTCGCCCACTTTGAGTGTCCAGACATACGATCCTCGGGGGCTCAAGGTCTCCTCAATGGGAGGCCCTTCAGGGGAGCCCAACTCTTAAAGATATCAGACTTACATCGCACCCTGATTGTCCAGGCTGCGCCACAGATACCAGGACGCCACCGAACAGTACGGCCGCCAGACCGCCGCGATCTTTTCCATTTCGGCGGGCGAAGGCAGCTCCGGCAGATTGTAGGCTTTCTTGATGGCCGCCCGCACGCCCAGGTCGCCCGTGGGCAGGACATCCAAGCGGCGCAACGCAAAGATCAGGAACATCTGAGCGGTCCAGACACCCACCCCCTTGACCTTGGTGAAGTGTTCAATAATGGCCGCGTCCTCAAGTGTATGCACCTGGTCGAAGCGCACCTTCTCGTCGCGCGTCATCCGGGCCAATTCGCGGATATAGGTAAGTTTCTGTTTCGACAGGCCCAGCGTCCGCATGCGGGCCGGGCGCAGTTTCAGAATCGATTCGGGCGTCAACGGATCCACTTTGGCGGCCGCAATCAATCGATTGAATATCGTAAGTGCAGCCTTTCCACTCAATTGCTGATAGACGATGGAGCGCACCAAGGTGTGAAAGTTCGGATCGCGGTGCTGCATTCGGTATGGGCCTACCCGCTGGATGATGCCGCCAAGGACAGGGTCGGCCTTTTGAAGGTGTAGTAGCGCTTTTTTCATTTAAAAAGGCGATGAAACCCCATCGCGCGGGGGGCAGTCTTACAGTATAAGTATGAGTCGTTTGTATTGGTGTGTCCCTGGAATGGCGATGTTGTTAGGGCTCGGCCTCTGGGCTCAGGACAATACGATCAAGGTCGACGTGGACCTGGTCAACGTCCTGTGTACGGTCCATGGAAAGAATAACGCCCTGATCGGCGGCCTGGAAAAAGGCGATTTCCACCTGCTCGAAGATGGTAAGGAACAGGAGATCAAATATTTCACTCGGGAAACCGATCTGCCTCTCACGATCGGCCTGCTGGTTGACGTCAGCGGCAGCCAGGAGCGCCTCATCGACACCGAACACCGGGCCGCGAGCGCCTTCTTCCGCTCGGTGCTCCGTCCCAAGGATCTGGCGTTCATCATCAGCTTCGGTAAGGATTCCGAGCTCTTGCAGGATTCGACTAGCTCACCCAAGCTCCTCGAAGACGGGCTGAAGCAGCTGCGCCTGAACGCCGGGGTAGGCGGCCTACAACCTGGCCCGGTTCCGACCGCGCAGAACCAGGCGGGCACGGTTCTATGGGACGCGGTGTACCTGGCTGCTAATGAGCGCCTCAAGAGCGAAGCGGGCCGCAAGGTGATCGTCGTGATAACGGATGGCGTCGATGAGGGGAGCCGCAAAACCCGCGAGCAAGCCATTCACGAGGCTCAGCTGGCGGACACCGTAGTGTACAGCATTGACTACAGCGATCCGGCCTTCTATGGCGGGGGCTTCGGATTCGGCGGCGGAGGAGGAGAGGCCGAGCTGAGGAAAATGTCGGACGAGACTGGTGGGCGAGTGTTCAAGGTGGATCGCAAGAACTCGTTGGACGATATCTTCAAGCAAATCCAGGACGAGATGCGCAGCCAGTATGCACTCGCTTACTCGCCTACCAATCCGAAGAAAGACGGGACCTATCGGAAGCTCGAGTTCAAGATGGCGAACAAGGATTACAAGGTCCAGGCTCGCAAGGGGTACTACGCGGTAGCGAACTAGATCACGTCCGCGAAACTCTTACGCAGCCGGTGGAACCAGGTATATCCGGTTATGGCTACTGCCGCGCCCACTAGCCACAACCCAATCACTCCCCGCATCGACGGCGCCTGATTTTCCAGAAACACCGCGCGATAGGCCCGCACCAAAATAAATAGCGGATTGAACCGCAGTATCGGGACCGCGCTTGCGGGAAGCGACGCCTCCGGATAGCAGATCGGCGTCAAAAAAAACCACAGCGTCAGCAGATAGCCGGTGACTTGGCCGAGATCGCGGACGTAGACGCCGGTTGCTGCGAGGATCCAGGCTAACCCCGCCGTGAACAGGATCTGAGGAATCAACAGCAGCGGCAGCCAAAGCACGCTGGCGGGTACCGACCCGCGCACGGCTAGCAATCCGATCATGAAGATCACTAGGCCAGTTGCTTCCGTGACGGCACCCGAGATTACCAGGTTTATAGGCAGCGTCTCCAGCGGAAATACGATCTTCTTGACGAAGGTGCGGTATTCGAGTATCACGTACGGCGAGCGGCCGACGGCTTCCGAAAACGCGAGCCACGGAAGCATACCGGCCAGAAAATACAAGACGAACCCGGTGCGGCTGCTATCGTTTTCGAAGCGCGTGCGCAGCACCACGCCGAACACAAAGAAATACGTCGCCATAAGCAGCAAAGGATTCAAGAAAGTCCACAGCGTGCCGCCGAAGCTGCCGCGGTAGCGCGACAGGATATCGCGGCGGACCATCGACCCCATCAGCTTGCGATTTCGCCAGAGACTGCGTGCAGGCAGGATAAACGCTTTGGGTATAGCTCGCAGAATTCGTGCCCGCCGCACGGATGAGGCCGTGAGCACGCGCGGTGTCCCGATCTCGAGCGTCGTCCCCGGGGCCCCAGCCCCCACCCGCGCGGCGATCTCAATGAACTGCGATCGATCCTTCACGGGCGCGACTTGGACGCTGTATGCGCCTTCCTCCGCCGGCAAAGGAATGCGCAGGTCTACCTCGCGACTAGTCACCTCGGACCATTCGCCTTCCTGAAGAAACGCTCCCGTGGAGGGATCGTACAGTTGCCAGCCGATCAAGCCTAGCTGGTCCAACTGAAAACGAAGATGGATCGTGGTGCCTTCGGCGACTGCCTCCAGGATGTCCATCTTAGGCATACAGCTTATGCATATAGCCAAGATGGATAGCGATCGCGCACGCCGCGACGCTTGCGGCCCACGGCGTAGATCCCTTCGCCGCGATGCTCCTTCGGCAGGATGTAGCGGTCGAGCAGATGCTCCACCCACGCGTGCTCGGGCTTAGGCTCGTCGCGGAACGGCCCGGTTTCGAGCGCATCGACCTCGAACCCGGAGTTCTCGAGCAGATCCTTCACCTCTCGCGGGGAATATTCGCGGCTGTGGCGAGCCTCGGTCTCACCCGAAGGATTCGGACGAATGTAAGCCGGAAACAGCATAGGATGAAAGCCCTGCAGGATCGCCGAGACGGCCCGTGCGGAGGCGATGTTGGGCGTAGTCAGCACCAATGTTCCACCGGGCCTGAGAACACGGTTGATCTCGCACATCATGTGCATCGGATCGGAGGGCAGATGCTCGATCAGCTCGCAACACAGCACGGTGGAGAAGTACCCATCGTCGTAGGGGAAACGGTCCTTTTCAGCGTCGAACAAATCGATGTCGCAGCGAAAGTCTTCCCCGTTTTCCGAAGTGATGCGGCGATGGTTAGTCTGACCTTGCGTGCCGTAGTAGCAACCCCGCACCTCGCCATAGCCCAGCCGGGTCTTGAGGGCGGGAGTGATCTGGAGATAGGCTCCCATTTCCAGTACTCGGTCGTCCAGGCCGCCCGGCGGCGTGAGCGCCAGAGTGCGCTCTAAACGCGTGCGGTGCGTCTCCACGTAAGCTCGCGAGCCATTTTGCGGTGGGGCCCAGGAGGCAATGTAATCGCCCGGTACAACCGCGGCAGCATGAGCTTGAGCCTGAAGATCGTCAGGGGCGGGCGATGTCGTTCCCTTCACCACCCTCTCCAGAAACCCGATGTACCGTTGTGCAGTGACGTTCCAGCTACACTCCTGCTCGGCCCACGCCCGAGCCCGGCGGCCCAGAGCGCAGCGAACCGCAGGACGAGTGGCTAGCAGATTCAGATATTCGAACAGGTGCTCTTCTTCGCTCGCATTGACCGGAGCCTTGAGGCAAATGTCATCGGGCAGCTCACGGAAGGAACCCACGTCGGACACAATCACAGCCTTGCCCATCCCCAACGCCCGTTGGAGTGTTCCCGAACTCTCACCCACAGTTGGATACCGCAAGTTCAGCACTATGTCGCAGGCGCCCAGGTAACCCTTGAAATCCTCAATGGGAACGAAATCCAGGTGGCGCACGTGTTCCTGCAAACTCATCGACGCGATCAGGGATGGGAGCGGAAGCTCAGGATGAGCCTCGCCCACCAGAATCATGCGGGCGTCGGGCACAGCGCGCACCAGTCTGCGGAAAGCCCGCAGCGATTCGGCGATGCGCTTGTACGGCTTGAGGAATCCGAAGACACCGATCAGAGGAGTACGCTCGCCTAAATCAAGCCGCGCGCGATAGCTCATGCGGTCGGCAGCCTCAGTCCAAGCGCCGTGAGGAATCCGGCCCATGGGACCTTCGAATCCTTGTGCGCGAAGTTCCGCGCCCACCGCGTCGCTGTGAACTATAGCGCCGCGCGAGCCCGCTAGTACGCTCCGTATCATGGCCAGCCTATAGTCCGGTGGTCGCTGGCGTGTCCGCACGTAGTGCTGGGCGTACTCTTCAGCTTCCGAGCCGTGGTTGCGTCCGACCGCACGAACATACCCATCCCAATCGTTGCGATGGATGGTGAGGTTGGCGATCAGGTGATGCAAGTTAGCTTCATGCATGACCACCACCCCCGGGTGTTTCAAAGCTGCCTCATAGACGAAATCGTGATACGGATTATTTCCGAGCTGGTACACGCAGACGTCGTAGCGCGAGGGGTCGAACGCCGCATGTTGCGCAGCAAAGGTCTCCACCTCCACCAGACCTCGGAAGTGTTGCAACAGTGCCGCCGAATAGTCGGCAATGCCGCTTTTAGCAGGCGGCAAGGGAGAAAAGAAGGCAACCCGCATGCGTCAGGGAATTAATTCTACGGTGAAGGTGGCGAGCGACAAAGGGATCTTCATCATCACCGGCGTACGGACCGCATCGCGCATGAAAAACATCTCTAGCGTGAGATCGGATGCAGGACCCTTGATCGAAGTCCGGAACCGGTCCGTGTCCATCTGTTGGCTTCCCAAGCGGATGGTCGTGGTCCCCAGGTACTCCAGGTGCACCTGGTACGCCGAGCCCAGGATCGCGGGTTGTTGGGAAGGCAGGCGGCCCTGCGCCAGTTCCCGGCGCACGAACTGCAGCAGCGTCAAGGCGTCGCGCGCGCATAATGGAACGCTGAGCTGACTGGTTCCGGCGATTTGAGTGCCGCGAACCGTTTCGCGCGTGGCCGTATTTTTATTGGGATCGAAAATCACCCGTTCTTCGCTCATGCGAGCGCCGCGGGCGGTTTTCTTGTCCAGTTGCCAGGAGCAAAAATCAGGATTAGCGGTGGAGGTGTACTGATCGCGGATGGCGAAGCCGGGCACGCTGGCGTCCAGACTCAGCTCGAAATCCCAACTGGTAGCCGAGCCGGTACCTTCGGCGGTCCGGTCCGATCGAAGAGTGGCTTCCCCGAGGCTCAGGCCGCTGGGCCAATTGATGCTGTAATGCAGAGTTTCAGCGGAGGTGGAAGCGAGGAGTGTGGTCGATACGAGCAGAACGTACTTAAACTTCATGACACTCGTGCTGCCAACGCCACTGCGCGCCGGGGACGCTGGCCCGCCACATCGTAATACACTTCGAGTGTCTGCGCCGCCGATTTCTCCCAACTAAATCCAGCCGCGCGGTGCAGCCCGAGCCGTTCCAGACGCGCGCGCAGCTCCGAATCGAGCAGTATATCCAGCATGGCTCGCGCTATCTCCTCTTTCGATCCGGGATCAAACAGAATACCGGCGGCGTTGGCCACCTCGGGCATCGCCGTCACGCGCGAGCAAGCCACTGCCCGGCCGCACGCCATGGCCTCCAGAATAGGCAGACCGAAACCTTCATACAGCGAAGGGAACACGAACATCTCGCAGGCGCCATAGAACTGCACGAGCTCGGCGTCGTCCACAAACCCTGCAAAGTGTACGCGTTCGCGAACAGGAGAACGCTCCACGGCCCGATGCAAGTCACGGGAATACCAGGTTTCCTTGCCGACGAACACCAGGTCGTGAGGCAACTTCCGTTCGGCCCGCAGCATTTCCTCAAAGGCATTCAGAAGTCCCACGTGATTCTTACGCGGTTGCAGGTCGCCGACGGTCAACACGAACGGCCGGCAAATACCGAACTTTCGTTGGATCGCCATCCGCGCCACGTCGCGCTCGATCGGGCGGAATTGGCTGGCGACGGCATTGGGAACCACCACGACTTTTTCTTCCGGGATTCGATAGTGTTTGAGAATTGCCCGGCGCGAATACTCGCTCGGCGTGAGCACGCGGGCCGCGCGCTGCACAGTCTGTTGCACCGTGAGCCTGAGCTGAAACGCGCGGAAATGGGTGAAGTATTGCGGATACTCCAGGAAGCTCACATCGTGCACGCTGACCACCAGCGGAGCCGCGCTGAACAGGGGGGCCGTATATTGCACGTGCAGCACGTCCGGACGATCGCACCGGAGATGCCGAGGCAGGTCCATGCCCAAGCGCTTGTATGGATTCTGAGAGACGCTCCGGGTCCGGATACGATGGGGTAAATCCGCCTTCACGCCTTCCTTGGAAATATAGGCGATCAGCTCGCTGCCTTTGTCCAGGCGCGCGAATTGCTGCAGAAGATTGCGGATATAAACTTCGTTACCGGTCAGGCGACAGCCGATCGCGTGCGCGTCAACCGAAATTCGCATCAAAGTGCCAGTATAGCGTTCTCACCGATACAAACACGGCGGTGCGGGTACCGGCTGCTGGAACATCTATGTTGGCCCGGTATCCTAGTACGCCGATCGGTATATTTCAAGCGCCGCCGCGGCATGGAAGGGCTGTGGGTTGAACTTGCCGGTCCACTGCTTCGCGGCCTCTTCCGCCAGCCGTGGAAGGACTTCTTCCGGAATCCCTGCGTCGCGGAGATTCACGGGCAGCCCGGCCATTTCTGCCAGCTCGCGCAGGCGGCCGGGCAGATCGCCGGCAAACAGTTCGCTGTACCTCTCGCGCGCGACCTCGCTATTCCAATCGACCACTTGAGCCAGCACCGTAGCGACAGCCGCTCCATGGGCCAAACCGAACTTGTCAATAAGTGGAAATGCGCAAGCGTGTGCGGCGCCCAGATTTGAGTTCTCAATCGCCAGACCGCCGAAGTGCGCACCCAACAGCATCGCTCCCCGCGCTTCCAGGTCCTCGGGATTTCGAACCATGCGCTCGAATGCGGAAGAAATCAGTCTCCACGCCGAGCGCGAGAAGCACTCCGAAAGCGCCGTGTGGCGCGTGGTCACCAGGGTTTCCAGGGCGTGCGATAGTGCGTCGTATCCAGCTGCGGCGGCCAGGGCCGCGGGCTGCGAGACAGTAAGCTTCGGGTCCAGAATGGCCACCCGAAAAGATCCTTTCCCGTCTCCGCAAGACATTCGAGCGCCGGTTTCCGAATCGATGAGCGTTGCAGAGGTTTGCGCCTCACTGCCGGTGCCCGCCGTGGTCGGAACCGCGATCATCGGGAGCATCGGACGAGATGCTTTTCCGTAACCCCAGTAATCCCGCATCTTGCCGCCATTGCTTAGGAGAAAATTAACGGCTTTGGCGCAATCGAGCGAGCTTCCCCCGCCCACAGCCACAATCAGATCGATACCGAATGGGGTGGCATAAGCCCCGCCGGCTTCCGCCATGGCCGAAGTAGGATTGGGCTCGAATTCGTGGAATTCGTGCACCGTCATGCGCCGCGCCTTGAGCGAGCGAACCGCTTCCGGGGCATAGCCCGCCTTCACGATACCGGGATCGGCCACCACCAGGCAGCGGGTGCCACCGAGTTCCCGCGCGATTTCGCCTAGCCGCGCGAACTCACCTGCGCCGAACACCACACGGGTACGGGGCCGAAAGTCGAAGGAAGTCACGTAAGGTTCAGGATACTGCACTACGAGCGATGGCTTTGGCGCCGTCGATACACAGGACCGCCGCGTGCTTCGAAGCCGGCTCCAGCCCGCCGACAGCTTGCTCGATGATTTCCGCCGTTAACCCATTGAGTTGGGCGCGCGTTTTACCGATCATCCATTCAGAAAGCGCGGAGCCCGCGGCGATGGATGCGGTACATCCCCGAACCTGGAAACGCGCCTCGCTAACTTTCTCGTCTTGAAAGAGCGCCGACAGGCGAAGCAAGTCTCCGCAGGCCGGATTAGAAACATCGATCGTCACCGCGGGAGGCGGGAGCTGGCCGACGTTGCGGGGATTCCGGAAATGTTCCAGCAGGAGTTCGGAATGCACGTCTATTTCAAATTATGACGGGTTCGGCATCTAGCTTAGGGTGAGCCCCCCTTGCATTGAGCTCCTGATTTGCGCGACACTAGCAAGTTTTCCCGGTCGATATATTAAATGCGCGCCCGAATTCTCTATCACGACCATTGTTTCGACGGCGCGGCGTCGGCGGCCTTTTTCAGCCGGTTCCTCGAAGCCAAGTTCCATCCGGACGCGCAGTTTGAGTTCACGGGCTTGGCACACAAGGCATCTCAGCTATTTGAACCGAGCCTGTTCGACGGCGATGTCAACGCTATCGTGGACTTCAAGTACTCGACCGACCCGCACTTGACGTGGTGGTTCGATCATCATCAGAGCGCGTTCCTGACGCCCGAAGACGCCGAGCATTTCCGGCGCGATGCCAGCGGCCAGAAGATGTACGATCCCAGTTTCCGCTCGTGCACGAAATATATTGCCACCGTGGCGCGCGAACGCTTCGGCTTCACGGCGCCCGACCTGGCGGAGCTGGTCTCCTGGGCGGACATCATCGACGGCGCCCAATACGCCAGCGCGAAAGAAGCCGTGGAGTTGCGCGAACCGGCCATGCGTCTCACATTAGTGATTGAGGGCAGCAGGGGCTCGGACACGGTTCAGAAGATCATCCGCATGATGCGGCACCAGCCGCTGGCCGCGATCGACGCCGATCCCGCCATCCAGGCGGCCTACCAGCCTCTCTATGAGGGTCACCTGAAATCCCTGGAAATCATCCGCCAGCAGGCCCGCTGCGAGGACGGCGTAGTGTCCTTCGACTTGGTGGACCAGAATCTCGAAGGCTACAACAAATTCATTCCTTACTATCTATATCCGCATTCGGTTTACACGGTATCGGTGCTGACGTCGAGTTTCCGCACCAAGGTTTCGGTGGGATCGAACCCCTGGGCCGAGGTCCCCGTGGACCACAACCTGGCGAGCATTTGTGAACGTTACGGCGGCGGCGGCCACCCGCGCGTAGGCGCGATCAGTTTCGAGATCGGCGCGATTGAGCAGGCCCGGCAGGCGGCCAAAGAGATCGCGGCAGAATTGAAAAGCTGAGATCGGCGAAGGCTGACTGCGAGCCTAAAGGACGGGTTCCATCCCAAAGCGCCGCAGCAGCAGGAATTCCGAAAGATTGTCCGTGGTGAGCAGGCCCACTAGACGGCTTCCGTCTTGCACCAAGGCGCATCGTCCGCGAGCCATTAAGGGCAGTGTCTCGGCCAGGTCAGCGGCGGGTTCGAGCGCGAGGTAATCGCGATCCATGACGCCCGAGACATAAGTTTCCGGACCTTCGGCAGCCAACGCTTTGAGAAGGCGGCTACGGTCCAGCAGGCCGATGACTTCCTCGCCGTGCATGACCGGGAAGTCCTGCTGCGATGTGGAGAGCAGAAGATTCGCGGCATCGCGAACTGTGTCGCCGTGCTCCAGATGATGAAATTCCGTGATCATGGCTGCACGGACCGGAATCCCATTCGTCAGCGTCCGGCCCGTTGCGGCGGCGCTTTCCTGAGCCGCGCCCAGCCAGATGAAAAAGGCGAAGAATACGAGCATGAATTCGCCAGTCACTAAGCCGTAAAGTCCCAGACTGAACGCCACCACGCGACCCATCCAGGCGGCGATGCGAGTCGCCTCATCCTCGGGACGCATGAAGGTCAGCAGCGCGCGCAGGAGACGTCCTCCATCCATGGGAAAGGCCGGGACCAGATTGAAGCCAGCCAGCAGAAGATTGGCGAACCCGAACAGGGGCAGGAGCTTCGCGCCCGAGGGATGCAGCAGATCGGACGGCTGCACGCTGATGGGCTGCTTGGTAGAAGCCACGTACCAGAAAATGCTTATGGCTACAAGAAGATTGGCCAGAGGCCCGGCCAGCGAAATCCACAATTCCTCCACCGGGCGTAGCCGGCGCTCCATGCGCGAGAGGCCGCCAATGGGAAACATCACGATTTCGATCGTGCGGATCTTGAACCACGCCCCCACAGCCGCGTGAGCTACTTCGTGCAGCAGAACGCTGGCAAACAGGCCCAGGATAAAGGTTGCAAACACTGCGCTCGAATCGTATCCGAGTGCGGTAACAACAAGGAACAACAGCAGAAGAACGAAGGTGAAATGCAATCTGACCGGTACACCCAGCAATCGGAACGCTCTCACCGTGCCAGCCGTAGCGCCGTGATCGACGGGGATAGTCAGGCTCTTCACAGGTCCACCATAACAGAGGCTCACGGCGATTACGCTCGGTAAAACTCCGCATGGGAGGGCGGGTGAAAATACCTAGTGTGAAAGGGGAGACTCTAGGGGAAACGGCGAGTGGCGCCCTGCGTCTTGCGGCTGGGCAGAGGACCGCCCCCATCGCTCGAGTTGTACCGCGGGGCCACGTTGCTGAAGTTGAGATCCGCTTCGTCGTAAATCAGCTGGCGATCGAGAACCATCTCGACCGTGGTGCCTTTGGCGAGCACCGCATCTGGTCCGCGGGTCACCAGTATACCGATGAGTCCGGCGGTTGCCCCGGCGGCTGCGCCGATCCCGGCACCCAGGCCAGGGGCTTGTCCGATACCAGCGAGGCCTCCTACCGCGGCGCCCGTAGTCGCCGTTTCAGCGATCACCCGGGCGTCGCCGGATTTGTTGCCCTCGCTCCGAATCGTCCCTTCTTTCTTATCCAAATCCTCGGTCGCGCGGCCGTCCAGGCCGGCCACCTGAGCGCGAAAGTCACGTGTCACGCCGTTGGGCAGCATCAGCGAATCGAAGCGCAAGCGAAACTCGCCGCGGCCTTTCACCTTGCCGGGACGCTTCGAGGCGGTCACAGTGCCCAGGACGTAGCTTCCCGCCGGAATCACGATTTTGCCGTTCACCGCGATGGGGAACGTGGTCTCCAGATACACGCGGTCACCCTCGCCGCTAGTCTTGGTGCTGACGCTGTTCACCATGCTAAGCGGAATGCGAGTACCGTTTTCGATCACGAACGACTTATGGTCGGACTCTGGCGCGGGTTTCACCTGAGCCGGGCCCGAAGCAGCATCCTGCGCGGCCAGAGCCCCGGCTATGGCCGCCATCGCCAAGAGTGCTGGTACGTGCATAAAACAAGACTCCTTTCCCAAGTTTACTCCAAAAATCGTCAGACGCAGCCGCGCGCGTTAGGTTGCTATATTCGGCACTATAATCAACTAGAGGATTTACGCCATGACGCGATCCACTCGTTGGTTATTGTTCTCGTTCGTGCTCACGCTGACGATTACCCCGCTGGCGATTCGTGCTTATCAGCAACCGGTCCAGTTGTCAGAGAGGATCGCCCCTCCGCCCCCGGCCCCGTCGCCGGCGCAGCTCGCCGCGCAAGCCGATCGCCAGAAGATGCTGGACCTGCTGCATATCGATTCGCTTCGTCAGGGCGCAAACGGCAATAATCCTCAGGCTCCGAACGCCGCGAATTACGACGAATCCAAGGCCAATCCTTATCCGATCCTGCCGGATCCGTTGGTGTTGAATAACGGGAAAAAGGTCACGTCTTCCAAGATATGGTGGAATCAGCGGCGGCCGGAAATTGTCGAGCTGTTCGACCGCGAAATTTATGGCCGCGTTCCCAAGAACGTGCCCAAAGTGAAGTGGGAAGTCGCCAGCACCAAGAATGAAATGAATGGCGACGTGCCGGTGATCACGAAAGAACTGATCGGGCACGTGGACAATTCCTCTTATCCCGAAGTCACCGTCGACATGCGCCTAACGCTGAGCACGCCGGCCAATGCTAAAGGTTCGGTGCCAGTCATCATGGAATTCGGCGGAAATCCGCCAGGAACTGGACGCGCCTTTGGTGGACCAGCCAAAGGAGCTCCCAAACAGCCCGCTGGTCCGACTTGGCAACAGCAGGTTCTCGCGAAGGGATGGGGTTACGCGGAGATCTACACCAGCACCATTCAGGCGGACAACGGCGCGGGTTTGACGCAAGGGATCATCGGCCTGGTCAACAAAGGTCAGCCTCGCCAGCCCGACGATTGGGGTGCGCTACGCGCCTGGGCCTGGGGCGCGAGCCGCGCTCTGGATTACTTCGAGACTGATAAAGCCGTCGACGCCAAGCAAGTGGGCATCGAAGGCCACTCCCGCTGGGGCAAGGCGACGGTCGTAGCGATGGCGTATGACCAGAGGTTCGCGGTTGCCTACGTCAGTTCGTCGGGTGAAGGCGGCGCGAAGATCCATCGCCGCAATTGGGGCGAGCTAGTGGAAAACGTCGCTGCGACCAATGAATATCACTGGATGGCAGGCAACTTTCTGAAGTACGCGGGACCGCTTAACTGGAATGACCTGCCTGTGGACTCGCATGAACTGGTAGCGATGTGCGCTCCCCGGCCGGTGTTCCTGAGCGCGGGGGCGACCAACGGTGACGGATGGGTGGACGCCAAAGGCACGTTCCTGGCGGGCCTCGGCGCGGGACCCGTTTATAAACTGCTTGGTAAAAGAGACATGGGAACAACCGCGTTCCCGGCGATCGAGACGCCGCTGATCGACGGCGATGTCGCTTTCCGCCAGCACAGCGGGGGACATACCCCCGCACCGAACTGGCCGACGTTTATCACATTTGCCAGTCGTTATATTAAAGCGCGGTCTTAGTACTACCTCGCGTATTTTCAGTTTCCATGTGTCCTGCCCCGCGCTCCGTTGGGACTTGAAGCAGCCCAATCAGCGGCTTCAACGCTTCCACGCCTTCTCTTTGCCTTCGCCGTAATGGCGAAAAGCTGTCTTCAGGCCGGTCAGAACTTCAGCGGTGGTTTCCAACAGGGCTTGAAATCGCGGCTCAACGACACGATCTAAATCCTGACGCGTGTGAGTAATCAGTTCATCCAGCATTTGTTGGATATTGCGTGAATGAACTTCGGGATCGGACGAATTAACTGTTTCGGTACTCATGCCTAATCGCAAGCAAATGAACTGCCAGGATTTTCCCGCGAGAGGGGACTGCTAACACGCCAGTATTTGCATCAGCATATCTGGAATTTCGAACACCGCGCGATTGCGGATCTGCCGCACGGCAGCCTGATACCGAGGCAGATCTCGTAACATCTCCGTGACCGCGCCGCCGATGCCGCGGAAATTCCCGACGACCATTCCGGCGCTTCGCTCCAGGACCCAATCGGCGTTATAACGTTCCTGCGGCAATGTCCAAATATTGCGCTCGACGATCACCGGCAATCCCATGGCCACCGCCTCGCTGATGCTTCCCGGCCCCGGCTTGCCAATGAAGAAATCGGCCAGGCTCATATAGTAGGGAATCTCGGAGGTAAATCCTTCGACGTAACGAGGCGCCTTCAGGGGCAGAGCGCGGAGCCGCGCGGCAAGGCCGGCGTTCTTTCCACAAATCAAAATGAGCTGGATGTCGGAAAGCCGCTCGGCGATCTCCAACATCACCTTCGAGCCTTGCCCTCCAAACAGCACCAGACCCGTGGGACGTTCTGGATCCAACCCTAGCTTCTTCCGCTCCGCGACCCGATCGATCGTAACGGGCTGATAGAACGTAGGCCGCAGAATCATCCCCGATGCGCGAAAGGTGCGGTCGTCGGTGTAGCCCAATGCGCGAGCCTGCGCCACGGCCTTATCGCTGCCGCAGATCAGGAACTGGTCCTGTTGCTCCATCCAGAAATGCGGTGGATAGTCGGCGATGTCGGTGAGAATCGTTACGTAAGGCACTCCTGGTAGCGTGCTTCGCACGCTTTCAAACAAAGCCTTGTTGAAGTTAGGGACTAGCGACACAACGAGATCGGGCCGCTCGGCCGCCCAATATTTTTCCAGCATCCGCACCGCCGGCCGATGATATAGCCGGATGACGCCGTGCATGAACTTCAGGCCCTGCGCCGAACCGAGCGTCCAGCCCCGCGCGAGCATCTGGTTATAGATTTCCTGCAGTTCGAGGCCGGTGACCTTCCGAAATACATCCAAGGGTCCGAGGATCTTCTGCAAGTTGACCATTCGGACGTCCCATTCATCACCTTGGGGCCGCGGTTGCTCGTCGATGACTGCTTTCAACGCAGTAGCGGCAGCGCGGTGACCTCCGCCGGCGTCGAAGTATATGAAATCAACTTTTGTCACAAATGTTTTATCGCCGCGTCACGAGGATGCAACGACGCGGGAGTATGTGTGTATTATGCCGGTTCTTCATATCACTCTGTCTTGGGTCGCCTCACGCGACCATCGGGTGATGGTGCGGTTGAACCACTGGCGCCCGCCCAAATGGCTGCGGATGTGGATGCTGGCCGCAACGCGCGTTGGCGACGGAGGACTGTGGTATGCACTGGGCTTGGCTGTAGCGCTATACGGCGGGCCGCAACGCTTTCGCGCCCTCCTGGCAGCAACGCTAGCGGTCGCGGCGGGCGTCGCTCTGTTCCTCGAACTGAAACGGCTCTTTCGGCGGAAGCGCCCCTGTGCACTCGAGCCCCACTGCTGGGCGGAATTGCTTCCGCCCGATCAATTTTCGTTCCCTTCGGGGCACACCATCACGGCCTTCGCGGTGACCGCTGCGCTCGCAGGATTTTATCCCGAAATGTTGCCGGGCCTGATTTTCTGCGCGATCAGCATCGCGGCCTCGCGCGTGATCCTGGGGATGCATTTCTTGAGCGACGTAGTGGTGGGCGCCGCTCTAGGTGTCACGCTGGGCTCACTCGCCGCAGCTCTCGTTCATTGATTCGCGCTAACCGCTGCCGAACTTTTCGAGCGCCTCTTCCAGAACCGCCGCGAAGTTGGCTCCGCTCTCCGACCATAAGAGCCTTCGTTCCACCGGCAACGCCTTATCGATCTCGCCTGCCAACGACAAGAGGCTCCGGAGATTCGATTGCTGAATGCGTAACGATCCTTGAATATCCTCGGACGGCACAAACTTGGAATCCAGACCGAAGTCGATACGCAGATTGTCGTCATTCTCGTGCTCGAACTCCGAACCGAAACACGAAAGCGTGACGGCCGAGGGCCACAGCTTCCAGTCGTCGTGATGTTGCCACAGATCCCAGGCCGCCTCAATTTCGACGCAGCAATCGGGCTGCACGAAATCGCGTGCCGCGGCGATCATGTCGCCCACCGACACGCCGGGATCGAAGTGGCGTTCGAAAAGCGGCGGCTCGACATACTCGATCGCATAGACGCGCAAGACCGGACCAGCTTTAGCGAGTTTCGAGAAAGGAAATACATCCAGCATCTTTCCAAAATGCCGCAGCATGTTGGAATCGGAGAACCCCCGCACCCAGCCGGAGAAATACAACCGGTCGCTCATGATCTTTCGATTGTATCCGGGAGCACAACGTTTCGCGCGATGATGGGTAGAGTGATAACAGATTTGATCCAGATCAGCCGCCTGGGCGAGAAAAAGCGCGGCGAAAATGAGAAGTTCCGGCGCTGGATCAAATCCCATAATTTCGTGGAGCGCCAGTTCCGCGCCGCCGCGAAAGAAGTTCACGCCGCCATCGATTGCCGCGCGTGCGCCGAATGCTGCCGAGTGACCGAAGCTGAGATCTACGAAAAAGATATCGTCAGCCTGTCGAAGAACCTGGGAATTTCCCGCAAGCAATTCCTGGAACAATACACCCAAGCCGGAACGGATGGCGAGCTGATCCTGAAGCGGACCGAGGAAGCCGGATGCGTGTTCCTGGACGGCAACGACTGCACCATCTACGAATTTCGTCCCAAGACCTGCGAAGGGTTTCCTCACTTGCTGAAAGGCATGGGCTCGATCCAGCACAAGATGTGGGCGTATGTTGACCGGGCCACCTACTGCCCCATCGTCTACAACTGGATGGAACAGGTGAAGGACCTGACGAATTTCAAGAAGTAGGGACGCTCGGAACGGCCGTCACGGGGTGGCTCTTTAGATCTGGGTGCCTGTGATATCCTTTGCCGAGGAAAGGAGCCACCCTCACCCCTATGCAACCAATCGATCGAAAGAAAGCGTCCGACTACCCGCAGGAGTTGCTCAATCTCTTCGATAAATACGTCCATGGCGAGATCGACCGCCGCGCCTTTTTGGATGGCGCACAGAAGTTCGCCATAGGCGGCTTGACCGCCACAATGATTTGGGAAAGTCTCCGCCCCAACTATGCGTGGGCGCAGCAAGTCCCCAAAGATGATAAGCGCCTCAAGACCGACTACGTCACTGTCCCCTCGCCGCAGGGCAATGGAAGCATCAAGGGCTATCTGGTTCGCCCCGCCAATGCGACCGGGAAACTGCCCGGAGTGCTGGTGGTCCACGAGAATCGCGGCCTGAACCCTTACATCGAAGACGTGGCTCGCCGTTTAGGCACTGCTAACTTCATGGCGTTTGCGCCCGACGGTCTCACTAGCGTCGGCGGGTATCCGGGCGACGAGGAAACGGGCGCGGCGAATTTCCGGAAGGTCGATGGGCAGAAGATGGGCGAGGATTTCCATGCCTCGGCCCGTTGGCTCAAAGCGCGTTCCGATTGCACAGGCAAGGTGGGCACTGTCGGCTTCTGCTTCGGCGGCGGCATCGTCAACACGCTTGCGGTGAAGATGGGCGCGGATCTGGCCGCCGGCGTTCCGTACTATGGCGCGCAACCGAAGGCCGAGGATGTGGCGCACATCAAAGCGCCGCTGGTGCTCCATTACGCGTCCGAAGATACGCGCATCACCGGCGGCTGGCCCGCGTATGAAACTGCTTTGAAAGCGGCCGGCGTGACCTACGCGGCGTACATCTATCAAGGTTGCCAACACGGCTTCCACAACGACACGACGCCGCGTTATGACAAGGCCGCGGCAGAGTTGTCCTGGCAGCGCACGCTGGACCACTTCAACAAATATCTGCGCGCCTAAATCTTAATCAACCCCAGGCGGATTCCACGCGTGACGGCCTCCGTGCGCGTACCGGCGTTCAGCTTCGCAAGGATCGAGTTCACGTGAAACTTGGCGGTGTGGTCGGAAATAGACAGGCGATGCGCGATCATCTTGTTGCTCAGGCCTTCCGCCAGCATCTCCAGCACGTCCATCTCGCGCGGAGTCAGCGGCTCGACGATCTCCTCGACGGGCTCGTGCATTTGCTTGTGCAGGGGAGGGTTAGGGAGAAGACCTACGCCGTCTTCGGCAGGCGTCACCTGTAGACCCGCCGCCGCTGCGTGAACGGCGGCGATGATTTGTTCGGCAGTGACGTCCTGTGAACTGATTCGCTGTGCGCCCACCACCACGTCCGCCTCGGTCGCGTCGTGAACAATTTCGATCGCTGGATCGGCCGTGAGCAGCGATTCCAGTCCGCTACGGGTGATCGTGGATCCGGCGTCGATATAGACTCGGATCAAGCCGCCT
>Ga0105240_10000980_pt1 | contig 50924 bp, 40 predicted proteins | sample KBSC54metaG_FD_80426 | JGI IMG/M metagenome (GOLD analysis project Ga0105240, IMG submission 80426) | Corn rhizosphere microbial communities from Kellogg Biological Station, Michigan, USA - KBS C5-4 metaG | ecosystem: Host-associated > Plants > Roots > Rhizosphere > Soil | place: Michigan, USA... | reverse complement strand
TGTATCGCAGGCGGGAGGTGATTGGAGCGGGAGACCGGGGTCGAACCGGCGACATCTTCCTTGGCAAGGAAGCACTCTACCACTGAGCTACTCCCGCTCGTACATTCGTAAGTATAGCGGTGATGAGGAGATGGGGTCAACGTTGCGACGCACCAGGGAACGGAAGCTATGGTGAGGGAGGAAGCGTCACCGCAATACGGGGTCCGGGCTCATCGGCAAGACGGTTCTTCACGATGTGCGGCGTCACGACTACGACCAGCTGGCCGGAGTCGCGGATGGTATCTCGTTCAGTAGGAGGACCCACCCCGGGCAGTTCGCTGAGGCCGGGAATGCCTTCGATCGCAGCGGACTCGGTCTTGCTTACGTCGCTGACCATCAGCGCACTCTCTCCATTGGCTACGCTCAAGGACGTGACAAAGTGGCGGTTGAGCAGGATCGGGATGTCGTTCAGTCCGGTGCCGGCGAGCGCCTGAATCTTCAGGTCGAGCTGCATGCTGATGCGGTCTCCGCCCTCGAATGTTGGTTTGGCTATCAGCGTGACGCCAAGGTCTTCATACGATATCTGCGGAATTGTCGTGCCCGCTACTCCGTTCTGTAACAGATTGCCGACATTCACGCCATTGATGGTGGCGTTGTTGAGCGCGGAGGATGGAGCGCTCCCGCCGGTGCTGAACGTGGAGGTCGTAACCGGGTAGCGCGTACCGGCGCGGAAGGTCGCCTCTTCGCGATCGTTCACCCGCAGCTGCACATCGTCGAGCGCGCGAGTCTCTGTAGCATTTCGGGAGAGGTTGAGCGTGACTCCATTGGTGGAAGAGGAGACGGCAGTCTGCAGAATTCCGCCGCCGAATACTCCAATCAGGTTCTTCGCCAGATCGCTCTGGACCAGACCGGATCCGATGAGCGCCAATGCAATCTGCAGGTTTGACGCATTTGCGGAGACATAGCCCTGCGCGATGGCCTGCTGTACCAGTGACTGGTTGTTGCTGACAATCTGCTGAGCGGCCTGGTTCACGTTGAACGCGGTGAACTCAGTTGGGAGCTGTGCTCCGATCTGAGTTGTGCTGCTCTTGGCGATCTCATACAGTCGAACTTCGAGCACCACCTCGCCCCCGGTATCCATCAGGGGTTCCAGCGTGCTGTTCAGCGCGGCAAAGACGGACTGGGGTCCGCGCACCACGATCCTTGCCGCACCTGGGTCTACTACGACCTGCTTGAGGTTGAAGATGTTTCGGATGACGTTTGCGATCTCCTGCATTTTTTGCGGGGTCGCACCCGGGACGGCGATGGTCTCCTGCAACTGCCGTTCCAGACGTGCCCGGTTTTGCGGGGTCTCGCGCGCCAGCATGACTGTTTTCGAGTCGAGCGGCACGGCGAATGTTTGCGTCATGGTCATCAAGGTGAACATTGCGCGTTCATAACTAACGTCCTGAAGCGTTAACTGGATGTCACGGGTTTCTACGGATGGGTCCAGCACCACGCGAATTCCGTATTGCCCGGCCACCTGCTGCAGGAGGGTGTTCGATTGGCCGCGGAGGTCGAAGCTCTTAAGTTCGCTGGTGGGTTGCACGACGATGGGGCCGTCCATCCGGGGTACTTCGATATGCCACGGCTGTGCCGTGGGCGCGGCGGTTGCACCGGTCTGGGTTTGCGCGGCTTCCGGGATGCTGTGTTCCAGCACGATCGGGTTTTCCGGATCGATCGAGCGCGCCTGCTGCAGCAGTGTCTCGGCCTTGCCCATATCACCCTGCCGTCGAGCCTGGGTGGATTGCTGCACCAGCTCGGTCACTCGATGTTCGCGGACGACGTTTAATGCGAGTGCGTACCGGGAATTGGCCGGATCCAGTTCTGCGGCGTGGGAAAAATCCGCCTCGGCGCCATCCAACTCATTGCGCTCCAGCTTCTTTGCGCCGGAGAGGTATGCCTCTTCGGCGTCACGAAGCTGCTTCTTCTCCGCTTTGGAGGCTGCAATAACAGGCCTGTCGGCTGGGTTCCCCTGTGCCAGGCACGCGGGTGCGAGGCAGCAGCACAGAACTGGGCCCAAAACCCGGTACCAGGAGACGGAGAATTGCATGCAAGGATTAGACGCGCGGCGATTCGAAGCAAGGGTGGTCATGCACCAACCCGTTCTGATTGCGAACTGCTAGCGCTGGGTTCCGGTTGACGGAAGCGGGGTGCGTGGACGCTCGTTGACGGCGGCGCGCTGCTGCGTCAACATTGGCCGCTCGCTCATAACGGGGCGACGCATACCTTTACGAATTTGCGCAGTGTCCATGTGCAGCTCCGCGAGTGTGCGGCTCAAGGTGTTGCGATGCATACCGAGCTCGGTGGCAGCTTTGCACTGGTTGCCGCGATGATGGGCGAGGACCTCGAGGATGTAGCGCTTCTTGAACTGCCGAACCGCGTCAGAGTAGGAGATTCCGGCGGTGTGCATTTGAGTGATCAGGGCGTCCAGTTCGCGCTTCAAAGGGGCTACCTCACTTACTTTCGATACAAGACAAAATCTACTGTAGACCACTCAATGCCGATTGATCCAGACCGGCGAGTCGTGGTTAATACTGAACGCGCCACTTGCCATCAGCTGTTGAAGGTATTCCGGTACGAGGAAGGATACATCATGCGCGACGGCAAATAAATAGGGTGTTAGCTGGGAATTTACGACAGCTCCGGACTGAGGCGCGACGGTGGTTGTAAGCATGAGGATTGCAATTGCAATCAGGCAGCCACGCGCGAATCCAAACGCCGCACCCAGCAGGCGGTCGAAGAACCCGAGCCCCACTGTCCGCAGCAGCCGCTGCAGCAGCCTTCCGGCTTGATCTACCAGCGTCGCGACGACGAGCACGATCGCTACGAACGCAATAATTTGCGCTGTCTGTACTGACATTCGGATGCGGCAGGCCAGCACCCACTGTCCGACATCGGTGTAGAACCAGGTTGCAACCTGGAACCCGGCAATGAATCCGAGCAGGGAGAAGATAGCCCGGACCAATCCCCGGCGGAACGCAAGCAACATCGAGAAGACCACGAGCGCAATCAGGGTCCAATCGAAGTAATTGAAGGCTGCCAGGTTCATGTGCGTGTACCCGAGGCTCCGGCGTGGGCTGTCTCCGGACGGAGTGCAGCAAGATCCCGACTTCCGGTGAGGATCTCGAGCGCATCCAGATATTTCTGCTGTGTCTTTTGCACCACATCGTCCGGGAGCGAGGGAGCCGGAGCCTGTTTGTTCCAGCGGATCGACTCGAGGTAATCCCTTACGTACTGCTTGTCGAAGCTGGGTTGCGGCCCGCCGGGGGCGTACTCGGCAGCAGGCCAGTAGCGCGAGGAGTCCGGAGTGAGCACTTCATCGGCGAGCACAATTCCGATGCCGTCGATCCACCCAAACTCAAATTTTGTGTCTGCGAGGATGAGCCCGCGCTCTGCCGCGTATTCCGATGCGCTGCCATAGATTCGCAGTGAGAGCTCGCGCAGCTGGGCTGCTATGTCCGCACCTACGGCTTGCTCCGCGTCTACATACGAAATATTTTCATCATGGCCGCCGGTGTTGATCTTCGCGGCGGGCGTGAAGATGGATTCCGCCAGCCGATCCGACTCGCGCAAGCCGGGAGGCAGGGTAATGCCGCAGATGCATCCGTTGGACCGATAGTCTTTCCAGCCCGATCCGGAGATATAGCCGCGCACGACGCATTCCACCGGGTACATCTTTGCCCGGCGGACGACCATGCTGCGACCAGCGATCTGGGATTGAAACAGCGGATGGGCCAGGATGCGCTCCAGTGGCAGTTCCTCGCCGAAGATGTCATGCGAGAAGGGAAGGAGGCGAGCAGCGATCTCGGATTCTGTCACGGCGACCAAGTGATTCTGCACCTCGCCCTGGAGGAACTGGAACCAGAAGTTCGACATAGCCGTGAGAATTCTGCCCTTCTCCGGAATGCCGGAGCCGAGCACATGATCGAACGCTGAGATGCGATCGGTTGCGATGAACAGCAGCTCATCAGCCAGCTCATATATATCGCGGACCTTGCCGCGTGCGAGCAGAGGAAGAGTACCGAGGCTGGTGGTCAACAGGGCTTCTGTCATAGCAAAACGGTACCACTCTCCCCCTCCAGTCTGCCGCCCGAGCATCCATACGCGGCAATACAACTTTGGTGCCCGCGCGCCGGTCTATCACGCTGACTGGAGATAGTCCGAGAGGCACTCCAGCAACGCGGGGATGGTGGACTCGCGGGCTTCCACGTGGGGCGGCAGGTTGAGATCCCGGAGAGCGCGCGATGTGACTGGGCCGATGGACGCGCGAACGACCGCTTCCGGCAGATGCAACTGGGCAGACTGCAGCAGGGCGGCAAGATTGTTAGCCGTCGAGGCGCTGGTAAAGGTGATGGCGTCGGGGTAAGTGTCGGGATCGCGAAACAGGACGACGAGCTCGCCGATCGACGACTCGGGAATGCGATTTCGATAGGCCGCGACCACGACGACCTGCTCGGCTCCGGCAGTCTTCAGCCCGTCAGCGAGTGTTGTCGGCGCGTCTTCCGCAAGTACGAGCAGGAAGCGCCTGTCGCGCGCCTCCGGTGTAAGCGTCAGCGCGAGTGACTCGGCGGTGAACACGGGAGGAACAACGTCGGCTCGAAACCCGGCTGCATGTAGGGCGCGCTCCGTCGCTCTTCCCACGGCGGCAACTCGGCGCAGCACGGGCGAGATACCAAGCGCGTCCGCTCGGGCGCGGAAGGCCTCGACAGCGTTGGCGCTGGTGAAGGCGACCTGATCAAAGTGACCGAGCTGCCGTAGAGCTTCATCCAACGGTTGATACGAGCTGGGCGCATTGATCTCGATGGTTGGCACGAGTAAGACGGTCGCGCCGAGCTGGCGCAGGCCCTCGGCAAGTTCCGAGGCCTGATGCGGCGCACGGGTCACCAGGATTCGGCGCCCGGCCAGCGGCTGGCGAGGATGGGAGGGCAAGGTCAACGATGGACCTCAGCCTGCCTGCGCGGTTTCACCGAGCAGTTCGAGCGCGCCTCGAGACCTTAGCTCGGCTGCAACCTGCAGTCCGAGTGCCGAGGCCGTGATACCGAAGGGCGCGTCCGTGGTGATTGCGATCACCTGCTCGCCATCGGGCGCGACGACCTGCGCATGCAGGCTCCAGGCGAGGACCTCGCTGCCTTCGCGGATGGCCCGACAGTGTGCGCCAATGGGGATCTGGCAGCCTCCGCCGAGTGCGTCCAATACGGTGCGCTCCGCGTCCACGGCGAAGCGAGTTGCATGGTCGTCGAGCGCGCCTACTGCCCGGCGCACAAGGTCGTCGTGACCGGGCTCGGACAGAGCCGCGTAGCTGGTAGCACGGGTTTCGAGGGCGAGCGCTCCCTGGCCCGGAGCAGGGCAGAGCTCTTCGACGGAGAAGCGATGGTGGACCGATTCGTTGCGCCGGAGGCGGTCGAGCCCGGCACATGCGAGGACCAGTGCATCGCAGGCCCCCTCGGAGAGCTTGCGAAGGCGAGTATCGATGTTGCCGCGCATCTCCACGAAGCGGATATCCGGCCGCAATGCGAGCAGCATGGCTTTGCGGCGCGGGCTGGTGGTGCCGATTGTGCCGTCTGCGGGCAGAGTATTCAGAGACCAGTAGGGCTCACATACCCAGGCATCGCGGGGATCGGCGCGCAATGGGATGGCTGCAAGCTCGAAGCGAGGATCCAGCCCGGTCGGCAGATCCTTGAGCGAATGCACTGCCAGGTCGATGCGCCCGTCGGCGAGGGCTTCTTCAATCTCTTTGATGAAGATGCCTTTGGCCAGGGGATCCCCAGCCACGGATTCAAGCTGCATCCGGTCGCCGGTGGTGCGAATGACCTCGATCTCCACGCTGTGACCGGCGGACCGGAGCTGGGCGGCGATGTGGTTGGCCTGCCAGAGGGCGAGCTCAGAGCCCCGGGAGCCGATGCGGATGGTATCGCTCATGACGCTTTTAGGATACCCCGGGGCTTGGCGAGCTATTTACCGTTTATGGAAGCGAGCGCCGTTTCGAGCCTGGTGAGCAGTTCGTGCTGGTCCGCGCGCATGAACTCCACGGCTTCAGCAACCGTGAACCAGCGGCCCCGGTCCACCTCGGGAATGGTCAGCCTGCGGCCGGAGCGTGGCGGCCACTCAATCTCGCAGGTATTGCTGACGAGTTCGTCGGCATCGCAGTCTCCGGCGAAGGCCCAGGCAGTGACCAGCTTGCGGTTGCGCTGGCGGATCTCGCCGAGGGGAAGAAAGGGCGGGGAAGCGGTGAATCCGGTCTCCTCGGCAAACTCGCGGATAGCGGCGTCCAGAGGGTCCTCGGATGGGTTGTACTCGCCCTTGGGGATACCCCATACACCCTGATCCTTATTTGCGAAATAAGGACCACCGGGATGGATGAGGAAGACTTCGAGCCGGGAAGGGATGCGGTACATCAGCATGCCGGCACTGGGGAGAGGCATAGGACCAGTTTAATGCGTCGGAGAGCACACTCGGCGCGAAGAGGAGAAGATGCCGACCTATTTCCCGACCCAGCCGCCATCCACGTAGATCGCCTGGCCGGTGATGTACGCGGCGTCGTCGGACGCGAGGAAGGCCGCTGCGCGGCCAACCTCGAAAGGCTTGCCGGGGCGTCCGAGGGAGATCTGGGCGATCACCTGAGGCAGGATATCGGGGCTCTTCAGCACCCAATCAGTCATTGGTGTTTCGATCAGGCCCGGATGAATGCAGTTGATGCGGATCCCGTGAGGACCCATTTCTGCCGACGCGTTGCGCGTCAAGGCTTCGATGGCCAGCTTGCTAGGTGCGTAGTGGGTGCGGCCCGGCAGGACTTTGCCTGCCTGAATGGAACCGATATTGATGATGGAGCCTGGGCGGCCTTCCGCGATGAGACGCTTGCAGAAGATCTGCGCAGCCATCCACTCGCCCTTCAGATTGACGTTGGTGACATCTTCCCACTGCTGGTCGGTGAGCTCCGTGAATGGCACGATTGTCTCAATGCCTGCATTGTTGACCAGGATATTAACCGGCCCTAACTTCTCCGATGCGGTATCGAACAGGCGATCAAGATCCGCCCGTTTGGAAACGTCCGCCTGCACGGCAATGGCACGGCGGCCCAGCTTGGTAATGCCCGAGATGACCTCGTCGGTGCGGGAGTCAAGCTTGAGATCGCTGACCACCACATCAGCGCCTTCTTCCGCGAAAATCTCGGCAACACCACGCCCGATCCCCTGACCTGCTCCGGTGATAACGGCGATCTTTCCCTTGAGCCTCATCTGCATATCCTCTGTGGACTTCCTGATGCTTGTGCTCTGTTTAGTGAATCGTCCAGCCGCCATCCACCATCAGCGTGTGCCCGACGATCATGTCCGCGAGGTCGCTGGACAGGAACAATACCGCGCCCACCAAGTCGTCGGGCTGATTCCAGCGGCCGCGTGGAATCATCTCCTTCGTCGCCCATTCCTTATAGCCGGGACGTTCCAGGATGTTTTTGCGGGACTCCGTCTCCGTGATGCAGGGCGCGACGGTGTTGACCAGAACGCCGCGCGAAGCCCACTCGAGCGAGAGAGCCTTCGACATATGATGGACCGCTGCCTTGGCGGCGGCGTAGACGGCGCGTTTCTTGAACGCGATCTCACCGAAGTTGGAGCCGATATTGATAATGCGGCCTGCGCCCTGCGCAAGCATGATCTTTCCCGCCGCCTGACTTGCGAAGAAGACGCTCTTGACGGTGGCATCGAACGTCTTGTCGTACTCCTCTTCGGTCACGTCGACGGCGTCGCCGGTTCCTGTCCAACCTGCATTGTTGACCAGAATGTCGATGCGGCCGAACGCGGCGACCGTTTGTTCCATCAGGGAGTAGCAGTCGGCGACTTTATTTACGTCCGTGAGCACGATCAGCGCTTTGCGGCCGAACGACTCGATCTGCCGCTGCACCTCGTGAATTTCTTCCATGCGTGCGCCGGGGTACTTCGCAAGCACTACGTTGGCGCCAGCCTCGGCCAATCCGATCGCGATGGCGCGGCCGATCCCCTGGGAAGCTCCCGTCACAACTGCGACTTTATCTTTTAGTTTGAAACTGCTGTAATCTGGCAAACGGCAGAGCTCCTCGCCTGTCTCTTGACTTTCCTCGACGCCTGGGCTGCCGTTGCGCAAAGCGCCCATTGCGTTGCGCATAGCGCACTCCTTGAAAATCCTATCTTTCTGCACTCTAGCCCGTCAAGGAACTGCCTGTACGGCGGCGCCTTTCTAAGCTGCTACGCGCGCGACCAAGGTGTCAGCGCTTGTCCAGGAGTGTTTGGGTTGACAAGGTTCCCGGCCGACGGGCAAAGTGGTTGCGTTTTGTGCAATCATGCTTGCAGTAAACGCAGAGGCCAGTACTTTTCGCAATCGTAACCGGAGGTGTTTTGTGGACGCAATGACGCGACGAGAGTTTTTGTGCGGCGCAGCCGCTGCTACGGCGGCTTTAACCATGACTCCCGCGGTTGCGGCTAAGCCGAAGCAGCGCAAGATTCATATCGGCCATACGGGAATCACCTGGCGCAATGACCAGGTGGATGACGCGATTGCGGCCATTGCGTCGCTCGGCTTTTACGGGTTTGAGACCTTCGGGGATGTGCTGACCAAGCGCGAGGAATCGGGTGGCCTGGGCCAGGTTCTGACTAAGAACAATCTTCCGCTTATTTCCGGCTATTGCACGATCAGCCTGACCGACCCCTCGGTGCGCGAGGCTGAGATGGCTAAAGCGGACAAATGGTGCGACCTGATCAAGAAGTACAACGGCAGAATCTTCGTTGTCGGCCCGAACAGCGTCAGGCGCAACAACTACGACTTTGCGGCCCACAAGGCCAATATTGTTGAGACGCTGAATATTCTCGCGAAGCGGGTCGAGGACCAGGGGCTCACCCCCGTTCTCCACCAGCACACTGGAACGTGCATCGAGTCGCGAGACGAGACCTATGCGGTACTGGAGGCAGTGGATACGCGGCACCTGAAATTTGGGCCGGACGTAGGCCAGTTGACGAAGGGTGGCCAGGACGCCGTCAAGGTGGTCAAGGACTTCCTACCGATCGTCCAACACATGCACCTGAAGGATTACAGCGGGACCAACGACCGTCTGCTCGGCTACTGTCCGCTGGGCCAGGGCAAGGTAAATGTTCCGGCGATCCTGGACATGATGGAAGGGCGCAAGATTAGTGGTATGGTGATGGTTGAATTAGATAACGACTGGCGGAGCATGGATCCGACACCTCCCGAGCAGCTGGTAAAGCAGAGCCGGGATTATCTGGAGTCGATTGGCGTTCGCTTTCGTCAGACATAAGCGACAGGATGCATGGCCAAGAGACCTGCTCAGGTTCCATTCATTCAAAGCCTCGACCGAGGGTTGACGATTTTGCAGACCGTCGCCACCTCGACCCATCCGGTAAGCCTGACTGAATTGGCCGAACTGCTGGGAGTTGACCGAAGCAGCGCCTTTCGCCTTGCGCAAACACTGCGACGCCGCGGATTTCTCGCCACTCCGCCTGGACGCAAGGACTACATCCTTGGCTCTTCCATGTGGACCCTGTCGCGCCAGTACGACTGGGGCAACATGCTGGTCGGAGTCGCGCACGAGGAGCTGAAGTCGCTTGCCAGCAGTTTGAATGAGACGGCTCACCTCGCGATTCGCGAGGGTAAGCATGCGTTATTCATCGATTCTGTGCGCGCGCGTCACGTGATCGTTGTTGCCGGGCAGACCGGCGAGCTTGTCCCGCTGTATGCAACCGCACACGGCAAGGCGCTGCTGGCCGACTCGGATGAGGCTCATCTGCGGTCGATCTTCGGCACCGAGCGACTTGAGACCTATACGAAGACTACCGTCAGCAACATCCCCACCCTCGTGAAGGAGTGCCAGGGCATCCGCCAGCGGGGGTATGCGCTGGATGAAGCGGAGTACATGGAAGGCGTACGCTGTGTGGCGGCTCCCATCCGGTTGTCCTCGGGCGTCATTGTCGGGTCGGTAGGGATATCGGCGCCGGCGTCCCGGTTTCTGAAGGAGCATTACCCGCAGAACTCCGTCCGGGTGCTTGAGTGCGCGCGCCGGATTGGCGATCAGTTGAGTGCGGGCGAAGAGTCTGCAGAAGACACGGCGTAGCTCGCCGCACTTGCACCGGCAGATTCCAACCTACTGAGTGCTGGCATCCGCCGCGTTCTCGCTGGCACATCGGGCTATGGTACGTTTGCAATGCGGATTATGCAATTTCCATTTTTTGAGACTTCATTGGAGAATTCAGTTTCATGACGAATCCAGTTCTGGACTTCGGAATCGATATTTCGCGGTTGAAGTATGTAGGCGAGGGCCTGCAGCGGCCGGAGTGTATCCTGGCGGAACGGGATGGCACGTTGTGGTCTGCCGATTCGCGCGGCGGAGTGGTGCGCCTTGGTCCGGACGGCACGCAGGAGATCATTACGCAGAGAATCTCTCAGCACTTCGCAAGCGCCGATTCCGAGGCGACGCGCTACCTGACGGGCACGCTGCCGAACGGGCTCGCATTCGCGGCGAACGGAGACATCCTTATCTCCAACTTCGGTACCGACCGGCTGGAAGTGATGACGCGTACCGGCGAGTCCCGGGTACTGGCTGACAGCATCGACGGCGAAGCCATTGGTAAGGTGAACTTTGTTTTGCGCGACTCGAAGGGGCGCATCTGGATTACAGTCTCCACCCGCATCAAGAACTGGATGCATGCTTTGCGAACGGACCTTCCCGACGGCTATATCGCCCGGTATGTCGATGGAAAGTTCCGCATTGTGGCGGACGGATTTCACTTCACCAACGAGATTCGCATGGATGCGAAAGAAGAGTACATGTACGTGGTCGAGACCACAGGAGGCTGCGTGAGCCGGCTGCGCGTGCGTGAAGACGGTACTTTGGGCGATCGAGAGGTATTCGGCCCGCGAAGTCTGGGCAAAGGCGCATGGCCGGATGGCATAGCCTTCGACAGCATTGGAAACCTCTGGGGTACATGCGTCTACTCGGACAAGCTATTCGTGCTGACGCCGCAGGGAGATCTCCGGGTGCTGCTGGACGAAGGCGATCCCGCCAAAGTGGAAGCGCTAGAGAAGCAGTTTTTCGAGGGGCGTGTCACCGAAGATGTTCTGTTTGCGACCGGACGCGGTGTTGCTCCATGGATGGCCAGCGTGACCTTTGGAGGACCGGACCTGCAGACCGCCTATATCGGGTCGCTGCGCGCCCACAGGATCCCGTACTTCCGCGCTCCCGTTCCAGGACTGCCGATGGTGCATTGGAATGACACCTACGGTGCGTGAAGTGGCATGCTTTTGACACACTCCTGAACCGCCGCCAGTGACGAGTATTTCGGGCTGTATCCGAGAAGCTTGCGCGCCTTTTCGATGCTGCAGTTGGGCGAGTGCGCAATATGATCGAGGGTGACTCGCGCGTCTCGCTCGCTGACCGTCGACTTCCACTCGTCGTATGGGAGGAGGCGCAGCTTGGGCTTCTGCTCAAACCACTCGCTCATCCGTTCCGCATAGCCGCGGAGCGTTATCGCCTGCGAGGAGACCACATGGAATGCCTGTCCGATGGCGGCCTCGGGATGCTCGAGCGCGCACCCAAATGCCTGCGCCACATCCGCCGCATGGACATGGTGAACCGTCTCCATTCCGAGGTTCGGCAATAGCAGCTCCTCGCCACGGGCCAGGATGGCGAAAACCTCTGGATTGAAGTTGCCTTGCGGGTTGATGGGATTCCATCCCGGCCCGACAAGATGACCCGGGTGCAGCACCGTTGCCCGAAATCCTGCCTGTGCCTCCCGCAGCAGGTAAGCCTCAATCGCGGCTTTGCGCAGACCGTAATCACCGAAGGGTTCCCGGGTAGACTCCTCGACAGTGGGAACTTCCACAGAGTGGCCATGGACCCAGATGGTGCCGCAGTGCAGAAAGTGCTGCACCTGCCCGCGTAGCGCCTCGACCAGCGGAATTGCGCTTTCGGGTGTATAGCAGGTCAGGTCAATGACCGCTTCTGCATCCAGATCCCGGATGCGCACAGCGAAGGTCCCGGCTTTCTCCTCTGCTTCGCGATCGCAGTGTATGTACGTAATGCGCACCCACGCGGGCGAGTCCTGGTATGGTTTTTTCTGCCCGCGGCACACGCACAACACGGTGTGGCCCAACCGATCGAGCAGCGGGGTAAGATAGCTGCCTATATGGCCCGTGCCGCCGATGATTGCAACGCGCATTTGAAGGTCCCCGAAATCCGTCAGAATGAAGGTGCAGACCAAGCCCAGTGGTTTGACTGAGTGATTTTCAAACTTTTATACTTGCTTCAAATTATGCAACGACAATTGCGTAATACGCACAGAAAGAAGATTCAATGAGCTCATCGACTCCCTCGGCCCGCGAACTGCGGAATCCATCCCGCGACCTTTATCTCCACCGGGACGCGATATTCCGTGAAGGCGTGCTGAAACTGCTCGCGATTAAGGACTCCGACGTACGTATTCTCAGCCTGCTGCAGGCGCGCGATGCCGTGGACAGCGGCTTGCACTCGGGCGGAGCTTTTTCGGCCGTGGTGCCGCTGGTGTCACTGTATTACGGCGGATTTATCCGGCTCAACGTAGAAGACCCCACCCGGCGCGGGCAGGACATGTTCACTTTGAGCAAAGGGCATGCGGTGGCAGCGCTTGCTTCGGTGTACGCGGAGCTTGGATATTTCGGCCCGGAGATGCTGAAGAGCTCGCGTTCGCACGCAAGCCTTCTGAATGGGCATCCCGGCCCGGTCTTGCCGGGTGTGCAGATCGCGACGGGACCGATGGGGCAGGGGATCGGTGTTGCACAGGGCTTTGCTATTGCCGGACGTACATCGCCCCGCTTTGATTCGTATTGCATGGTAGGCGATGGCGAGTTGCAGGAAGGCTCCTGCTGGGAAGTCGCCATGTACGCCGGACAGCATAACCTCGACAACCTGTGCGTCCTGGTTGACCGGAACTACGGCCAGTTGGATATCCATGACCGCACGCTCTATCCCATGCCTCCGCTGGACCGGGTGTTCGCTTCTTTTGGATGGAAGGTTCACAACGTGGATGCGACCAGCTACCAGGGAGTCGTTGCGGCACTGGAAGAGTTCCGCTACGGCGTACGCGACGGTCGTCCGACTGCGATCATCTGCAATTCGAAAAAGGGTTTCGGCTCGTTTTCGGATTTCATGAACAAGCATAAGGTCACGGTTCCCAAGGCGATGTTCGAGCAGGAGATGGCACTCCAGCAGCAGCAGCGTGCTGCGCGGGTGGATGAGTTTCTTGCGGTGCTGGACCGGCTGGATGCGAGCCCCGAAGGCGAGCAGATGCGCGAACTGCTGCTGCAGGAAGCCGGCAGAATGCATCTTGCCACAGGGGACTCTCCCTCGCAGCCGTTCTTGACCCAAGTGCTCGGGCCCACTCTGACGCGGCGGGTTCCTCCCCGCGACAAACGGATTCGCTATGAGCCTGCTGCGCTCCCAAAGCTGGACAAGGCCAAGAGCTACAGCGCCGCCGAAATCGTGACTGCCGCGATGAAGGTGTTCGCGTTTGACCCGCGCGTGGCCTCGATCGATTCGGATCTGGCCTCGACCAGCGGCCTGGAAGCCGGGATCGCGGCTGTGGATCAGGCCCGGGCCATGAACGCCGGAGTTGCCGAAGCCAACATGATGCTGATCGGCGAGGCCTTCGCGGCGCTCGGCTATAACGCGTGGTGCAGCACCTTTTGTCCGTTCTTCAACTGGCAGGTGATGCGGCGTATCGCAGTAGGGCACCAGGAGCGGCTGGAGGCCATGGGAGCGAAGGATGGCTGGCTGAGCGCCGGCCACGGCCTGGACCTCACCTTCCTTGCCACAGCTGCGAACTTCGAAACGCGCACCAATGGCGCTACCCATATGGGCAACGACGACATCACCACTTTCGATGCCGTCGCGCACCTGAAGATCATCGATGTCTCCTGCCCGCAGCAGATGCTCTCGATCATGAAGTGGATTATGGGGGGCAACAAGGGCCTAGTCTATGTCCGGGTGATGAGGACCGGATCCGCAGTGCTCTATCCGGCGGCCTACGAGTTCGAGTACGGCAAGGGCAGTGTCCTGCGCCAGAGCGACAGCGACCATGCAGTCATTCTCAGCAGCGGACGCGGAGTGCATGAGGCTCTCGCGGCAGCCGAACTCAGTGCGAAGCAGGGAATACAGGTGAGGGTAGTCGACATGCCTTCGGTGGACGAAGACCTGCTTCTGAAGCTGTATCAGAGCGGCATGCAGATGTTTTTTGCCGAGCAGAACAATGGTTATCTCTGGCAGAACTTCCTGAAGGTGCTGTACCGCCGGCGCGAGCAGGCGGATCTGAAAGGACTGGACCGGGTACACACCATCAACACGCTTACGCGCGACGGCGACAAGCAGTTTATCCACTCCGCCACCTACGAAGAGCTGGTTGAGGTGTTCGGCCTTACCCCCGCTGCAGTTGCAGAAGCCGTGAAGCGAGCCACAACCAGTCGAGCGAGGTAAGGAATGTCATTGCCGATCGTAGATGAATGTACCGTTGAGGAGAGCGCGCTTCAGGGGAGACACCTGAAGTGGGTGATCACGAACGAGAATACAGGGGCCAAGTATTGCACGTTCGCGGTGATCCGAGTTGCGCCGCATGGACGCGCCCTTCCAGCCCATTCTCATCCAGCGGGCGAAGAGATTATTTACATCCTCAACGGACATGGGCGGGTCCTCATCGGCGACGAGATTGAACCAGTCAAAGCGGGATGCGCTGTTCTGTTTCAGCAGGGGAAGGTTCATATCCTCGAGAACCTGTCGGATGAGGAGATGAAGGTCGCCTGTTTTTTTGCGCCGCCGGCCGGGTTTGAGAATTACCGGATGTTCGAGGACATCGACTTCCCCGAGTACAAACGATAGCCCGGACATGAACAGTCACGACTACCACGTCCTCCCCGTAGACAGGAGAGTCCCCGAATGAATCGAAGAGAGATGCTGTTCCGTGCCGGGATGGGCGCCACCGCTACGTTGGCTGGCCGCAGTTTGTGGGCACAGCGTGCCGCCGTTGCCCATCCTGCGCCGGATGGAGTCAATCAGAAGATCGCCAGTGTCGAACTCACCGAGTTGACGGGCCACTATGAAGCGGAGGCCGGGGTGAACGGGCAGTGGCAGGTGAATCCGCTCGACATCTACGACGAGGAGCGGCGCGCTCCCTATGCGGATAAGCCCTCTGGTACGAGGAACGCCAAGACCACTGCCATCTACCTGCGCATCCGGACCCAGGACGGGCTGGAAGGAATCTACGGGCCCATTGAGCGCGAACCTGCCTTCGTGGTTTATGACGAGCTTCGTCCTTTTCTTCTGGGCAAAGACGCGCTGGCAACTGAGCTGCTCTGGGATGAGATGTATCGCTCCAACCGGCACTCGCGCGATGGCTACTTTCTTATGGCCATCAGTGCGGTCGACAACACGCTTTGGGACCTGAAGGGCCGCTACTTCAAGGCTCCGGTGTACCGATTGTTAGGTGGTCCGAGCCGCGAATCCGTCGAAGTGTATGCCAGCTGCCTTGGGTTCTCGCTCGAGCCCGAGGCAGTAAAGAAGCGCTGTTTGGAGGTTAAGCAGGAGGGGTACCGCTATCAGAAGTGGTTCATTGGATATGGGCCCGGATCCGGCGACGAAGGCATGAAGAAGAATGTCGAGCTGGTCCGGCTGCTGCGTGAAACCCTTGGCGACGATACTGAGCTGATGTTTGACGCTTTCAGTGGGTGGGACCAAACCTATGCCGCAGCCTGGGCACACCAGGTGGAGAAATATCATCCCCGCTGGATGGAAGAGATCGCCCACCCTGAAAAGATCGAAAGCTTTGCCAACTTACGCCACGAGACCACGATTCCCATCGCATCCGGAGAGCACTTCTACGGACGCTGGGAGGTCTCCCGGTATCTTCAGGCTGGCGCGCTGTCGGTGGTGCAGGCGGACCCGGAGTGGTGCGGCGGCATTTCGGAGCTGGTGAGAATTGGCACTGTGGCTTCGCTGCATGATGTGCCCGTTATCCCGCACGGTCATAGTATCCATGCGGCCTTGCACGTCATCGCAAGTCAGTCGCCCATGACATTTCCGATGGGTGAGTACCTTATAAACAAGATGAAGCACTACTACCACTTCGAGAAGACGCCGCCCACGCCGGTTCGGGCTCACCTGCCGCTTCCTGCCGGTCCGGGCTTCGGGGTGGAACTCGATGCCGCAAAGATCGAATCCCAGCGCGTTCTGCGCTGGGATTGATCTTATCCGGCAATCGGTAACGTAACTACCGCGGCAAGATTCCCCTCACATTCAGATGGATGCTGTAGATGGAATCGGTAACAGTTACGAAGAGAGTCTGGCCGTCCTTACCGCCCCAAGCCACGTTGGAGACGTTTTTGTCCGTCAGGATGGTGCCGATGTGGGTGCCATCGGGAGCGATGACCCAGATGCCTCCAGGACCCGCTGAGTAGATGTTTCCCTTCGAGTCAACTTTCAACCCGTCCGGCACGCCGGGCCGTCGATCGCCCACCACATTCAAAAACACGGTTCCAGCGCCAAGCGAGCCGTCCGGATTCACCGGGTAGCGCATCCATTTGCGCGGCGCAGTATTGCTTACATAGAACCACTTGTGGTCTGGAGAGAATGCGAGCCCGTTGGGCCGCTGGAGATCGCTGACCAGCAGCTGGAGATCGTCCGGGTTGGGAGGCGCGCCCGGCTTATGCTTCACCGCATTCTTGATGCGATATACGCCGTTCACCTTCAATTCCTTCTCCGGATCATTGTCACCCTGGGTGCGCATCCCATACGGCGGATCGCTAAAGTAGAGGGATCCATCCGGGCCGTAAACCAGATCATTCGGGCTATTCAACTTCTTGCCCTCGTACTTATCGGCCAGCACCGTGACCACTCCATGAGGGTCGTCCGTTTCGAAACGCGTAATGTTCCGCGCCGCATGGCCTGCCACGGACAGCCGGCCCTTGGGGTCGACCGTCATCCCGTTCGTCCCGGGCTCTTTGCCGTAGTGATCCGTTCCGCGATACCCGCTGGGCTGCAGCCAGATGCTCACCTTCCCATCGGGGCTTAGCTTGCGGATGCTGTTGCTGGTGATCTCGGCAAACATCAGGTCTCCCGACTTCAGCCACACAGGTCCCTCTACCCAGGTGAAGCCGGTTGCCAGGCGGGTCCACTGCGCATCTGCTGACACGAGGCTGTTGAAGCGCGGATCGAGTCGTTCCAGCTTGGCAGGAACCGATACCTTGGTTTGTTGTTCGCCTGCGTCAGATGCCTGCACTCCGGAGAACGGCACCGCGAGGAACCATCCTGCGGTCAGTGAAATTACAACTTTCGACAAAAACGACATCGAGCAACTCCCTCAATCTTTCCGAGTTTTTAGAATCCTGAATCTTCGCCTATGACCCAGTTGCGCATCGCGCGAAGGCGCCGCGACGCACCGCAAACATACATTTGCAACAAGCAGTCGATCGTGCAGCTCACACGCTGTGGAAACATCCTATCAGGGGGCTGCTACGGCCGTCCCTGATCTGGCGAGTGGTATCCACTTGCGCCATTCCGGGCGGAAAACCGCGTGGCGACTCCTGACTCGCCGCGCTACTCTGAAGGTCTGATGCGTTTGTTTGTGGCGCTCCCTTTACCAGAACAAACGACGGCGGAAATCGATCAAGCCGTCGCTCGCATCTGCCAGTCGGCGCCTCTCCCAAATCTGCGCTGGTCGCCCACTGAGAGCTGGCATATCACGCTCCAGTTTCTTGGCGGGGTGAATGCAGAAAAGTATCCCTGTCTTGTGGATCGGCTGCACTGCGTTGATGCAGCATCTGTCAGGATCGCCTCGGACGAGATCGGGACGTTTGATCGCGCCGGAGTTCTGTACGCGGGCGTAAGGCAATCCCCGGAACTCATTGCGCTGCAGAAGCACATTACGGCGGTAACGGCGCTCTGCGGGTTTCGCGCGGAGGACCGGCCGTATCGGCCTCACATCACACTTGCGCGAACCCGTGGCACTTGGCGCCGGGAACTCTCCGCCATCGTAAAAGGCAGCGTTGGCCTAGATCGGTTTCACGCATTTATTGCGTACGAGTTCGCCCTTTACGAGAGCGTGCCAGGCACTCCGGCCTGCTATGTCATCCGCGAGCGCTTCGCGTTTGCCCAGGTGGGTGCCTCCACCAGCCCACGAGTAGAATCGACCCATGAGCCTCTACTTTGCGGCCGGTTCTCCGGAGACCGAGTTCTCACCCGATCAGGCCAAGGCTGCCCTTTTTCAGGCGCTCGATAAGCTGGGTGCACGGAAGAAAGTGCTGGCTGTCCCGCCGGACTTCACCCGGTCGCACTCCATGGCAGGCCAGCTCACCGAATACGCCTGGAACTACTACGGCGATGCGCTCACGGACGTGCTGCCCGCCCTCGGCACGCACCGGCCCATGACTGACCATGAGATTCAGGCGATGTACGGTCCCACGCCGCGCGATTTGTTCCGCATCCATGACTGGCGGAACGATATTGTCACCCTGGGCGAGGTTCCCGCGTCTTTCCTTCGTGAGGTGAGCGAGGGAAAGGTCGATTATCCGTGGCCCGCGCAGGTCAACCGCCTGCTGCGCGACGGCGGCCACGATCTCATTCTCTCAATCGGCCAGGTCGTCCCGCATGAGGTTGTGGGTATGGCGAACTACAACAAGAACATCTTCGTCGGAACCGGCGGAGTGATGGGTATCCATCGCAGCCACTTCCTCGGCGCTGTATATGGTATGGAGCGCATGATGGGCCGCGCCGACACCCCTGTTCGCCGGGTGCTCAACTACGCCAGCGAGCACTTTGCCTCGCATCTGCCTATCGTCTATATGCAGACTGTCGTAAGCAAAAGATCTAATGGACAGCTTGCTCTGCGGGGGCTGTTTATTGGCGATGATGTCGAATGCTTCGAGCGAGCGGCCGAACTCAGCCTCAAAGTGAACTTCCAGATGTTGGATCGCGAGATCAAAAAGGCTGTAGTCTTTCTCGATCCACATGAATTCAAGAGCACCTGGCTTGGCAACAAGAGCGTGTACCGTACGCGCATGGCTCTCGCGGATGGGGCCGAACTCATCGTCTTAGCACCTGGCGTACACGGGTTCGGCGAAGACTCGGCGATCGACGCGCTCATCCGGAAATATGGCTACTGCGGAACGCCTGGAACGCTGGACGCTGTGAGCAACGATCCGGCGCTTGCGGCAAATCTTTCCGCCGCTGCACACCTCATTCACGGTTCGAGTGAGGGCCGCTTTACCATTCGTTATTGCCCCGGACACCTCACCCGCAAGGAGATTGAAGAGGCCCACTTTCAACATGGCGACCTCGGCGAGTATTCCGCCAAGTACGATCCCCACAAGCTGAGGGATGGGTGGAATGTTGTCGATGGGGAAGAGGTCTTCTTCATCTCAAGCCCCGCGCTCGGCTTATGGGCTTACCAGGGCAGATTCCAGCAGTAGAGATTCGTTGTCTAGCGCTCCGCCATCGCGGCCGAGTCTCGTCTCAGCTCCGCCCTGTCCTTAACGATCAGGCTGGAGCCCTCCTGCAGCGGTTCCACGGAGCCGCGAACTCCGGCGTCCTCTGCCGCAGCCAACAGGCGCGGCAGCGGCTCATTCATCGGCTCGCGGCCCAGGCGGAAGGTGTTGTAGTGCATCGGCACCATTGTCCTCGCTCCCAGGTCCAGGAAGCCGCGCAGCGCCTCCTCCGGACTGGTGTGTACGCTGCGATAGCTGTCTGGGAAGTAGGCTCCGATCGGCATCAGCGCAATCTGCGGATGCAGGCGGCGACCGATCTCGCGGAAACCATTGAAATAGGCCGTGTCGCCCGAATGATAGACGGTTGGCGCGCCGTCCGACTCGATGGCATATCCCCCGAATCCCCGATGCGTATCCTTGAACATCCGTGCTCCCCAGTGGCGTGCCGGAGTCGCCGTCACCTGCAGTGATTGCAGGCCGTCTGAGGAGAGGTCGATGGTCTGCCACCATGCCAGGGTGTGCACCTGGCGGAAGCCGAGTCCGCTGAGAAGGTCCTCCACGCCCGGGGGGACCACCGCGACCGGAGCCGCTTCTCCGCGCCTGCGCATCTCGCGGATAATTGCGCGCAGCGAGGGCCGGTTGAGGTGATCCATATGAGCATGCGTCAGCAGCACCGCGTGAATGCGAGGCAGATCACGGATACGGAGGCCAGGGCGTCGCGCCCGACGCAGAAGCACAAGGCGGGTAGCAAACACCGGATCGATTAGCAGTGCATGTCCGGAGACTTGGACTAAAAAAGACGAGTGGCCAATGAAGGTGACGGCGGAGTCCGCTGGACCCACCGCCGGCGGGTGCTTGACTTCTCCTGCAAGCGGCTGCTGATGACTTTCACGGACCAGCCGCCACAGCTGGCCGAGCTTCGTCATCCAGAATGGAATACTACGCGGCATCGACTACAACATCAGATGCATTCGCGCGCCGGAAGAACCACCTCCTGCCCATTCCTCTCACCGGCTCTCGAGTTTACTGTCCAGCAGCGCGCGTCCGGATGGAGTAGACCGAACCTCGTGCGCCGATATAGAGAGTGCGTCGATCGTCTCCGCCGAAGGCCAAGCTGCCTGGGCGTTCCGGCACCTCGACCACGCCGATCTGCTTGCCGGACGGGCTGTACAGATAGATCTGCCCCTCCGCCACATACACATTGCCAGCGGAATCCGTGACAACGCTGGATCCACCGCGGGAGAAGAAGGGTGTTGCGGTGACGCTCTTCAGGCTGTTCAGGGTCAGATGATAGGTGGCATCGTCCTCCTCGCTCACAGCCAGGTGCCCGCTTCCAACTGGCAGCAGAACCCATTGGGAGGCCTGCAGCATTGGCTGCCATGTCCCCCCAGCCATCACCGCGGTGTTGCTTCCCGGTGCATAGAAGAAATCGCGGCGCTCGTCTGTCACCTCCGCCACGATCGCCATGTTGCTGCGTCCGGCAAACACGACGCCCCGGCGGTCCATCTGACGCACCAAGGTATCCATGGCGTTGTGGAACCCGACAGGCAGCAGCAGGCGTGTGTCATCCTGCGGAGTGGTTGCCGGCGCGATTTTAGCTGTCTCTCCCGATTCCGTGTTGACCGTATAGACCGCTTTGGCTCCGTCCACTGCCAGCAGTGTGTGAGGCGAAACAGACCCGGCTGCCATCGGTGCAGGCACCTTGTCCGTCAGCAGTTCGGCCTGGCCTGTAGCGGAGTTCCAGCGGAAAATGTGGTGCATCACCGAGTCGGTGAAGAATAGCTTTCCGCTCTCATCGGTCGTCAGGCCGGAGGCATTGCTGAAACCGTTAGCAACCTGCTTCAGCGTTGCGCCTGGCTGGAAGACGGTCGCCGGGAGGGGAAGCGGAGCACCCGGCTTATTGCTGGCGCGGATCTCGAACGAGGTGAACTCGCGCGAGCGCACTCGTACACTTGTGGTGAAGTCGAGAATGCTGTTGTCATACGCAAGCCGCGTCATGCTGAAGTTGTGCATGTTGGCGAAATGAATTCCGGTCGACGCTGTCGACTCGACGGCATTGAGCTTCGGCTTTACATTCCGGGAGACGCGGTAGGTAAACAGATTCGCGAAGGTAATGTCGTGCGAACCCTGAAGCTCCACAGAGAAGGACTCTGCGCCCGCAGGGTTCTCTTCCTCAGTCTGCAGCGCGTACAAGGTCCAGTTTGCCGCGTTATGAAATTGCGTCTCGTGACGCATGTGGTGCTCGCAGGACATCTGGTAGACCACGGTCGGAGTCTGAGTGTTCTCCACCAGCAGCCCAGCTTTCGCATTGGTGTTGGAGGTCCAGATGCCACGCAGAATGCCGCCCCCCGAATCCTGGATCCAAAGGCTTGGATATTGTGTGTCGGCGCTGCTCGGTCCACCGAAGGTTGGCCGCCCTCCCCGCGGAAGCAGCGGGCTCAGCAGGTTTCCGCCGCGTCCGTGCCCGGCGGCAAAGTTCACATCGTCCAGGATCGAGCGCGGTCCAGCGCGCCATATTGCGCCGGCTGCCCGCGGGTCCACATTGCCGGTATCCAGACCGATGCTTTGGATCCTCGCATCGCCGCCGCGTGCGCTCTCGATCAAAGGAACCGCATCACCTGCACCGGTAAAGGCGGGCTCGTTATCCCAGATCGTGATCACGGTGGTAGAAGGATTGAAGCCGATCAGAACGCTGTCCGGGCGCAGGTGCAGGGTTCCGGTAATGCGATAAATTCCACTTGGAATATAGAGCACGCGGTGGCCGTTGATCGCCGCTTGCAGTGCGGCGGTGTCGTCGGTTCCACCGTCGCCCTTGGCACCAAGATCGCGAACGCTGGCCCACTGCTCCATCGGAGGTAGGGCCGGGATGTCAGTGGCGACGGCTGCCGCAGCGCCCGTCCGCTCCTTGTGCTGTACCGTCACGCCGCTCTCGCGCCCATCGGAGCCGATCTCTAAACCCATCACGAACCGCTCCTCCACGTAGCGAGCTGCCGGGGCGTGAATCGTCTGCAGCCCCGGAGCAGTGCCGCTTGCTGCCACGAACGTCGGCACCTGCTGGCAGATAATGTGCTCGAGTGTGACCTGATGGTGCGCCTTGGTGGCGTTCCCAACTACCAGGGCGGCCTGACGAATATCTTCGAGCGAGAGGTCACGTGCGTAAAGCTCTTCGACTTTGCCTTCAGGAATCTCGATCGCCACCGGGGTGTGGGCCAGCCGGTCGCGCACCAGAGTCATTCCCACCTCCTGGGTGCGAATCGCCGCCTTGCGTTGTCCCTCAATAGTTGAGTCCATCAGCAGAAACTGCCACGCGGGGGCGGTACGGACTGAGATGATCCCGTAGTCTCCGCCCTGGATATGCAGGTCACTGGCGTTGTTGCCTACGTCCTCCAACGCAGCGCGACCTTGCCCGGCATCAATGTTCATGTGCTCCAGAAAGCTGTGCTGCGCCACGTGGTAGCGGATCGCGATTGCGGCTGGATTTCCGTCGCCAATCTTGAAATCAAGGTTGCTGATGCCGCTGTAGAACGTGAACTCATTGGCATCGACCACTGGGCCATTCCCGTTGGGGCGGCGGGAGGCAAACTGCAGCATGTAACGCCCCGTCCCGAGAAACTCGTGACCCTCCTGATATCCGGGTGTATTGGGTCCCAGCACGAACACCGGACGTTGCCGGCCATATCCAATCAACCGTACCCCGGTCCACAGATGGATCGTGTGCGTGATCCGGTAGCGACCCTCGGCGACGAATACCACTCCGTCCCCCGTCGCCTCAGCTACATGGTCGATTGCCGATTGGATAGCTGCGGTGTCATCGGCTACTCCGTCGGCACTGGCGCCGAAGCTGCCGTGCTCCAGATACACGGCGAAGGCATCCGCTGGTTTCTGGGTGTAGATGGATTGTGCGAGGGCGGCGGGCGCACAGAGCAGGAGGAGCAGGGCAGAAAGGCGAGATTGCATAGGATTGTTTTAAGTACGTGGCACCTGGGTCAAAGGACCCGCGAGAGCTTCCCCGACCGCCTTCTTGGAAGTAGGATACGACGGAGGTACGCTCCGCTTGCCGCCCTGAATGAAAGGATGAAGAACCAGATCTCTGCAGCAGACGAGTTTCCGATCCCAGCCAGCGAATCTCGTTTGGCTGTGGATGTGTGATTGCTCCGTCCATTTCGCTTCGGGGAACTCCAAACCAGGTGGCCACCTGATCCCGGGCACCCTAAACTAGATAGAAAAAGATGGTTAGAAGCAGGGCAATGTTCGCCTTGACAGTGAATTCTGCGGCTGCTTAGGATTCGTTTACACTGGAAAACACGTTAACTGTATCGATAATCAACTGGGGATTTCATTCGCCGCGAAATTGCATGTGCGGTCGGCAGGATGGTGGATCGCATCAACGTCCGAGAAAGTTCGAGGAAACCCCATTGATGAACCGCAGGACATTTCTGTCTGCCGGAATTTCTGCTATTGCACTCTCTCGGACCGCGGCGGCTGCCGAACCGCAGGGCTTCGAGATGGCAACGGCCGAATTTGTCGGGGGCGCCACTCAGTTCCCCGATCGCCCCTCTTCACGAGCCCTGGTCAGCTTGATCGAACCGGGCCAGGGCATCACTTTGAAACGTGTCCACGCGGGCAGCAAGCTGGCAATCCGCTATGCGTCCCTTTCGGTAGGCACGATCAGTGTGACTGTGAATGACGGGCCGGCAGCCAAGGTAAATGTTCATTCTTCCGGATCACTCACTACCTCTTTCTTGAATGCAATCATTCCACTCACAATCCCTGCGAACGCGACTCTGACCATTAAGCTGGAGCCGAACGATGTGGGCGTGAGCATTGCGGGAATCAAGACCGGCGACGATCTCGGCCTGCCCCCGGACATCTGGAACCTGCCAGCATTGCCCGTTGCAGCCGGGCCTCATACGGCGGACTGGAAAACGCTCGGGAGATCGTATACGGCTCCCGAGTGGTGGCGCGAAGCCAAGTTCGGCGCATGGGCTCACTGGGATCCGCAGTCGATGCCAGAGGATGGGGACTGGTATGCGCGCGGCATGTATCAGGAAGGAAGACCGCAGTACGTCTTCAACCTGAAACATTTCGGGCATCCCTCCGAGTACGGGTATAAGGATATCTGCCATAACTGGGTGATCGACCGCTGGAATCCCGAAGAACTGATGAACCTGTATGTCGAAATGGGCGCCCGTTACTTTATGGCGATGGGTTGCCACCATGACAACTTCGACTGCTTCGATTCGAAGTACCAACCGTGGAACGCCACCCATGTCGGTCCCAAGGTGGATATCGTCGGCACCTGGGAGAAGATTGCGCGACGGCACGGGATGCGCTTTGGAATTGGCTTCCATGACACCCCGCCCCGCACTTGGGGCCAGTTCATGCCGGTACGCTACAGCAGCGACAAAAACGGGCCGATGGAGGGCGTATCCTACGATGCGCTGCAGACTATTCGAGATGGGAGAGGGGAATGGTGGGAGGGCCTGGATCCGGCAGACCTATATGGACCGATCCACACCTCACAGGACCCGCTGGATTCGCCATTCGCCAACCAGTTCATGTGGCGCGTGGACGATGCGATCAGCAAGTACCATCCCGACCTGATCTATTTTGACGAGCACGCGGGCAATTCCCAAACGGATTTGGGCGTACGCATGGGACTAGGTTTTCTTGCCCCGGCGCTCATTGCAAATTTCTATAACAAGTCGCTGCAGTGGAACCACGGAAAGATGGAGGCGGTGATCAATCTGAAGGGTGTGGGTGGCCAGTACAACAGTTTCCAGGACCATCCTGAGCTGCTTCCCGATGTGGATCGTGCGCTGGTCAAGAGCAGCGAGGCTGTCATCGAACCGGAGATCATGGCCTATCCGTTCCAGACGGAGACGACCATTGCCGACTGGCACTACAAAACCGGGCAGAAGTACCTGGATGCACACACGCTCGTCCGCTCGCTGATGCAGAATGTCTGCCGCAATGGAGCGATGCTGCTCAATCTAACCCAGCACGGTCGCGGCAATCTCGACCCCGAGGTCGTGGTCATCGCAAAGGACATCGGCGCATGGCTCAAAGTCAATGGGGAGCCGGTTTATGGCTCGCGTCCCTTTGAGGTCTCTAGTGAAACCGGCGTCTGCTATACCCGAAACCACGGCCATGTGTATGCCACTCTTCTGGATTGGAAAGGTGGCACGGTAACGCTGAAAGCGCTTCGTGCCGGAGGAGCGACATTGGGTAAGGTGTCTAAAGTGGAAATGCTCGGCTCGGATGTGCCGCTGACGTTTGTGCAGGAGGAACAGGGGATCACCATCACTTCGGGTGCGGCCGTTGGGCCCTTGCCGGGCATCTCCAATGCGTCGCTTGCGTCAGGCTGCCGTGCGTTCCGCATTACACATGACAAGCGCTGGATCAACGACGACGATCCGGAAGTTGTCGCTCATGGATGGCTTCGTCGCTGCAACCTGGGCACCGGAGATTACAACAACGACGTGACCACGAGCGACACGCCGGGCGATGTCTGGAGTTCATCCTTCACCGGCAGACATGTTGTAGTCGTTGCTCCCAAGCAAGCAGGTGCGGGTACGATCGAAGTGCAGATTGACGGGCGCACGCGCGCCTCAGCAGACCTGTCCACAAGGGGTTCACGACTGGCGCAGCAAAGAGTGTGTGAGATCGCGGATCTTGCGCCGGGCCAGCACTCCATTGCCATCGTAAACAACGGGCCCGGGCCAGTGGCCTTCGACGCGCTGATTGTCAGCTGAACTGTCGCGGCATTCACACCCCAATGCACATGCACTATCAAAGCAGCTGGATCCAGGACTACCCATTTCGTGAACAGTGTCCCGCGGTTCCTCCTAGCTGTGGCAGAAGCCGAACTTACCTAGCTGCGCTGGTCCAGGTGGAACGGTGCGCATTGAGACGTCATCACTCTTGATCCATTCGCGAACATTACGAAGGAATGACAATCAGGCTACTGGCAGGTGACAACCAGCTAGAAAGGGCGCCATAGACTCTGTACGGATCAACATGCATTCGTAACTAGTCCTGAGTGGTAAAGAAGACATACGCTGCCTTTTTACCGCTATGGAATATCCGTTTACCTGCCGAGATCCGGGCAGCAGCACATGGTGATGCCGCTGGTTGCCGGGTATCAGTTGTGGGATCGCATCGATGCTGATCCTCAGGCGGCGATTGCGGCGCTTTCGTCAGCAGACGGGGATGTCGCTGACCGTGCCATGTGGGCGCTTGTCGCTGCCGGACCGGGCGTTCTTCCCAGCGTACATTCGGCGCTTCGAGCGAGTTCAGGTGAGGAACAAAAGCGGCTGGTCGAAATCGCAGCGTGGCGCGCAGATCCGGAAGCACTGCCAGCGTTGAAACAGCCTCGTTCGAAGGGTGAGAACGCGGAGCTATTCGATGGGCGATTGCTAAGATCGAGCTGATGGAAGTTAGACCGTGACCCGGCGAAAGCTGGGACAGCTAGATGGTGGAGGCGGCGGGAGTCGAACCCGCGTCCGAAACTACGTTCAGCAAAGAGCATTCATGCTTTTCCCGGTTCGTTTTGTCTCGTCACCGGCGTTTAGAACGGGCGAAGATACGACGGCGACCAGCCTGATTGGTCTCGCCGGGCCCCCGCAGGCGGAGGGGGACAGGCCAGCCTACTGTGCGACGGTCGGTACGGGCCCGTAGGCGAAGCCCGAGCGACCGGCTACTTAATTAATTAAGCAGCGAGTGCGAATTGAGGTTCGGCACTTATGGTTTTGTGAGCGATTACGGGTGTTCACGCCCCGGCATGCCTCTTTGCCGCAAGCAATCCCGTCGAAGCCGTGACGCCCCCATGTGTGGACTGGCCAGACCTTGCTGTGGCACTCAAAGAACTACATTCAGTATACGCCTCAGGCTGGCAGGAAACTGCCGGATGAGGCTTGTCTGGCGCGACTCCGCAACCTCAATGCTGCAGCGTCAGCGCAATCTCGTGGGTGGGAATGGCGCCTTCGCGTAGGATCATCCAGTGGTTGCCTCCGCCGGAGAGGTCGACGATGGTGGTGGGCAGGTTGCGAGGCGTGGGGCCGCCGTCGACAATCAGCGGAATCTGCTCCGCGAGCTGGGCGCGAACATAGTGAGCGTCAGTACACTCCGGCATTCCACGCAGGTTTGCGGCGGTCGCTGTTATGGGCAGCGCCAGCTTTTCGATTACTGCGCGGGCAATCAGGGAATCCGGAACACGGATCGCAACATTTCCGGTGTTGGCGGTGACGCGAAGAGGAAGGCGGGCGCCCGCTTTGACGACAACTGTCAGCGGCCCCGGCCAGAAGCGTTCTGCCAGGCGGTCGAAGGCGCTGTCCAGGTCCCGTGCCAGATTCCAGGCCTGGGCTGTCTCCGAGATCAGCAGCGACAAGGGCTTATGCCGGGCACGGGTCTTGATCTCGTAGATTCGGTCGACGGCGCGAAGATTGACCGGGTCCACAGCCAATCCGTAAAAAGTATCGGTGGGAAGCGCGGCAACATTGCCTTGGGAGAGACTCTGGACGACACGGTCGATGCGGTCGGGCTCGGGCTCGGTCGGGTGGATGCGGAGGATTTCGGCCGTCAAATGCTTCTCCTGGGCTGGGCGAGCGGAGGCCATGATAGGCCCCTGCATAGAACAAGAATACCCTTTGGCGCCAGCTCGGCTAGGATGGACGCTGGCGTCGTGGAGACACGCGCTAGATACTGGTTCGCAGCGAGTCGCCGGATCCGGGCCGTCCGTGGGTGAGCTCGGCGGATAAGATTTGATTGAAATGGTTGCTCAGCGGAGGAAGTCCGGAATGCGGGTGTTTGCTCGTCGACTGCTTGCGCTGGGTCTTCTGATTGCTCTCGGTTGGTTCGGGTGGCTCTATTACCAGATTCATCGGGTAGCTGAGGAGGACCAAGTGCGCCCGAGTGACGCGATCGCGGTGTTTGGGGCTGCCGAGTACTCTGGACGGCCTTCCCCCGTGCTGCATGCCCGTCTCGATCACGCGATAGATCTTTTCCATGAGCAGGTGGCGCCGTTCATTGTGACCTTGGGAGGCGGCGGCATTGCCGACAGCGGGCATACGGAAGGAGCGGTCGGCAGAGATTATCTGCTGCAGCGCGGCATTCCGTATGACCGCATTATCGCGGAAACCGAGTCCGTCAATACGGAACAGCAGGTCAGGAGCCTGGCTTTCATTGCTCATCAGCGCCACCTGAACACGATGGTCGTAGTCAGCGACGGTACACATCTTTTTCGTATCCGCAAGCTTTGTGAGGACGCTGGGCTGATTGTCTATACGTCTCCCCGGCCTCCGCTCGGTCACATCGACGATGTCGACCTGACGATGCGTTACCTGCATGAGATGTTGAGTTATACGGCCATGCGCATGCACCTGAAGCTTGACTGGATGCGCGAGTAGGCAAGCCGTTCAGCGAAACGTCCCCTGTTGCAGCAGATAGGCCAACGCCGCCGAAAATAGCGTTGAGGCAAAATTGACTACATCGTTGCCGATCCAACCGACGCGTTCGAGGGTTGCGCCCAGCAGGGAATCGACAAACAACCCGGCGGTACCGGCAAGTACGATGTCTCTGATTCCCTGCATCCCGATGCCCATTGTCGGGGTGGCGATCAGTGCGATTGCTGCCGCTCCGCCAATACCGGCGAGTGTGCCCGCGATGCTGATCGCGCCATCCGTTCCAGGCGTTACGCGTCGCCAGTGGAGCAGCAGGAACGGCCTTCCTCCGGCGGCCTGGCCGATTTCGGAAGAAAGAGTATCGGCGGTTGCTTCCGCTAAGGCCGCAAGCATAGGGATCTGGGACGTCGCGAAAATACTTGTCGTGGCTTCCAAGAGAGGGGGAACTCCATGGGAGATCCAGTTGTATTGGGCGGCGGCAACCGCGGCTACTCCGAGGTTTGCAATCACCTGGGCGGCATTGCGGCCGTGCTTTTCTTCCTTGCTGGACCCGGATGTCTTCCGGTCGCGGCGAAAGCGTGTGGCTGCATAGGTGAGTAGGAACAGAAGGACGAGGGGCGCGAGTCCGGAGGCGAAGACAGAGGCGCTCCCGGGCCGCCGGCTCAGAATGCTGATGTCAAAGCAGATCACAGTGCCACAGGCGGCGGCGGGCGCGGTTGCTGCTCGAAGGCGCCACACCGCAAGACCAAACAGGCTGCTGATGGCGCCTGCGGTAATGAGGAAAACTTGGCCTCCTTGCGCGGCGGAACTCGCATACCGCAGTGCTCCCCACCCAACCCAGCAGAGCAGCGGCACCGCTGCCAGCACCAGGGCACGGGACTGTGAACGATCCCGCGAAGCGGGAATGGCTTTGCTGCCTCCCATAACGACGGACCTTTTGCCTGGAGTATTCATCGAGCGAAACTTGCGAAGCTGTTGGCAGCAGATGCGTTCCGTCGGGGCTTTATTGGATGCACGTGAGTTCGGTGATTTACAATCAAGCCTTGAGCATAACCAGCAGGCGCGGCATTGTGGGAGAAGTTTTGCGTTTAGGACGAAAGCAGTCGGCGGGCAGAGTGACACGAATTGGCAGCCACAGATGGATGGGCCGTCTGGCTGCAGCCATGGTGACAGCAGGGGTGGTAGCGCTGGCCGGATGCGGCAACACCTATCGGCCGGTGCTCGCGAGCATTGGCGTCGTCGGCCCTGCGGGTCAGCCCACCAAGTACGTGGTTGCCGTCTCGAGCCCGAGCCCGACTGCAAAAGGGCTGATGACCATGGCGGACTTTTCCGGCGACACCGTGCTGGTGACCGCTCAGGTTGGCGTCAACCCGTATTACCTGGCGCTAGATTCTAGCGGGACCTTCGGATACACGCTCAATAGTGACAAGACGATCACTTCCTTCCAGCTCAGTTCCCAGCTGATCTCCAGTCAGGTGACACAGTCTACGTTGCCGAGTGGGACGAATCCGGTAAGCGTGTTTTCAACGGGAAGCTCCACGTATGTCTCTGACCAAGGCGTAAACGCCACAGATCAGATGACCGGCAATCCGCCGGCCCTGCAACAACAGCTGCCCGTTCCTGCCGGCTTTACTCCGGTGTATCTGGTGGGCGGAAGGAATTCGGCCCGTTTGTATTCGCTCGCACAATCCACCGGCGGAGCTCCGGGCATTGCTCAAGCCATCGAAACCGGCGCTGGCAACGCAATCTCGAGCACTATCAATGTCGGACACAGTCCTGTATATGGGGTCGTGACCTCCGACAATCGCCGTGCGTTCGTCATGAACCAGGGCGACAACACGGTATCCGTCATCAACACCCAGACCAATGCGCTGGATACGAAGGTTGGTTTCATACCGGTCGGGACGCGACCCGTGTGGGCGGATACTGCACCCGGGCTTGACGAACTGGTGGTGTTGAATGAGGGATCCGGCACCACTCCTGGCTCTCTTTCGATCATTTCGATTCCACTCTGTTCCTCTGCTGCCTTGCCCACGAATCCAAACTGCGATCCTACGAACCCCATTGACGCGGCGACCTTTGGCCAAACTGTGGCTACGGTTCCCGTGGGGATCAATCCCATCATGGTCACCGTGCTGACCGATTTCACCCGGGCTTATGTTGCCAACGCCGGAGACCCGAACCTGCCTTGCGCGCCGGACGGCGTTGCCGTGGCGGGAAAGTTCACGACCTGCACAGTTTCGGCGGTCAACCTGACCTCCAACACGGTGACGGCCACCATCCCGATCAATGGACACCCGGTGTGGATTGCTTCTGCAGCATCGCAACCCACGGGTAAGATCTACGTCGTCTGTAAGGATTCCCAGGTGATGACCGTGATTAAGACCGACACAGACAGTGTGTGGACGACGATTCCGCTGCAGGGCTACGGCGTCAGCGTTCGTATCAGCCAGTAAGCCGTTGCCTGTGCTTTTCTTCTTGTCGGGGAGTTGCGTCAGCCGGTGGTCAGTACGATGGGCCCGGATGGTTTGTCGGTCCCCCCGGCATCCTCAATCGTAATCTCGAATGCCTTCGTATCGATGCCTGCGGGGATATTCGGCATTATGACGCTTGCGTTTCCGTGCTCGTCGGGGTGAAACGTCCCGGCCGGAATCGGTGCCTTTCCATGTCCAGGAAGTAACCAAAGCTGATAGGTCTTATAAACCTGGAGCGGATCGAGGTTGCCTACGAGGAAAACCAGAGCGCCGTTTTCCGGATTGTAGGTAATATCGCCGCGCGGGCCTTGAATCGCCGTCCGCAGCGATGCCTTCGGCGCCAGCATGGCGCGGGTCGCCTGAGGGTCCGTTAGGGCGTCCAGCAGCCGGTGTGATTGGCCTGCACGCGTGTTCAAACGCTGCATCTCGGCAGCTTGATTCGCGAAATTTTCGTTGAGAGTGCGCCGATCCAGGTACAGGATGACCGAGACAGCAGCGAAGAATGCTGCCGTGGCCCATCCAATCCACCGTTCCAGTGCGGCGCGGCGCGGAAGTATCTCTTCCGGTTCAGCGAGGAGGGTGGTTCCTCTGCCGCGGCCAAAGTCGGCAAAGGGACGCAAGGCGGGCTCAGGCACGGACGGCGCGACGGCCGCCCTGGGCGCAGCAACCACAGGCGTGGGGGCAGGGACGATTGGCGTGGGGGCAGCGACGATTGGCGTGGGCGTAGCAACGGCCGGCTTGAGTGCAGCAACGATCTTCTTCTCTAGTGCAACCTGCGCCAGCAGACGTTCCCGTGAAGCATGGCTTGGCTTCTCCTCTCTCGACGTGAACGCCAGAACGGCTAAATCAACGCAAACGCGTGCCATTTCCTGGCGGCAGGCGCCGCACGCTTTCACGTGGCGCTTAACCGCTTCCGCTTCGTTGAAGGGAAGAAGATGCATCGCGGCTAGCACCAGGTCTTCCGGTGCAATATGGGCCTTCGCATCTGTACGATCAAGAACAGTTTCGGAAAGGCTCACGCCAGCGCAGCCTTTCTGACCGCCAGCAACGCTGTCTGGATGCGCTTCTTCACCGCAGCAGGAGATTCGCTTGTAACGGCAGCGATCTCTGCGGAGGGCATCCCGTCGAAGAACGCCATGGAGAGCGCCTTGCTCTGCCCACGCGGAAGCTGTGTCAGGATGCTGCGTGTCTTCTCCGCTGCGGCGGCGCGCTGAGCTCCCTCTGCGAAGCTAATTCCTGAAGCACAAGGAATCTCATCGACACCCGTTCCTCCGCCGGTCCGCCGCAATAGACTGACGGCGCGATTTCGAGCGGCGAGAGCCAAGACAACACTGAGACAGGCTTCGGATGAAGCACTCTGGGGGGCACGCCAGATCTGCATCAGAACTTCGTGCAGCACATCCTCCGCGGCCTTGGGATCGCGCAGGATGCGCAGGGCTACGGAGTAGACGAGGCCAGAATATTGATCGTAGAGCGTACCCATCGCTTGCTGCTCGCCAGACGCAATGAGTGTGAGAACCGACGCAGGGCCGGGCGATGCCGTCTCTGACTTCTTTTTAGCCTCGCGGTCGGGGTCCATTGAGAAAGTTCATCCATTTCTGCTGCGCGAAGACATCGAGATCCGGGCGGGGCGAAGATGCACGTTGTAAGCGATATCGTGTGTGCGCAACAGTTTACTTTATCCTGAAAATCACGGCAGCCGAGGCGCCGGCCCAAACCATGAAAATCCGGCTGGATAAAGCGATGGTGGAGCGTGGGCTGGTGGGCTCACGCGAGAGGGCGCAGGCGCTAATTCTGGCAGGCAGGGTGCTGGTGGCGGAACAGCGGATTGAAAAGCCGGGTACCGCAATCGATGTGGAGGCCGTACTGCGCATTTTGGGAGAAGACCTGAGATACGTCAGTCGCGGCGGCCTCAAGCTGGAAGCCGCACTCGATCACTGGAAGATTCAGTTGGCGGGGCGGACCTGTATTGATATTGGCGCTTCAACCGGAGGCTTCACCGATTGCATGCTGCAGCGAGGCGCACAACATGTGCTCGCCGTGGATACCGGATATGGACAGATTGCCCATAAGCTGCGCGTCGATTCTCGGGTGACCCTGCTGGAGCGTTGCAACGCGCGGCTACTGCGCCCGGCAGAACTGATTAGGAAAGCCGCGGAGCCGGTCTCGTTTCTGGCTATGGATGTCTCATTCATCTCGGCGACCCTGGTCCTTCCTGCCGCGATCGCTGCTCTGGCTGAGGAAAATGGGACCTGGCGCGGAGAGGCAGTCGTCTTGGTAAAGCCCCAGTTCGAAGCCGGACGCGAGCATGTAGGCAAGGGGGGCATCGTACGCCACGAAGCGGCGCGGCAACTCGCAATCGAGCGGGTGCGGGAGTCCGTGATTGCTGCCGGCGGCAAAGAGGTTGAAGTGATCGACTCGCCCATCACCGGTGCGGAAGGCAATCGCGAATATCTGTTGCATGCGTTGTTCCAAGGCTGAACCGTTACACTGTTGGAACAATGCCTCTGGCCGCCATACTTTCGAAGCCTCAGAAGCCTGAGCTGACCGCAATCCTGCCAGAACTGCGTGCATGGTTGGAGAAGCGTGGCTGGACGGCCCTGATGGATGAGGAGAGTGCCGGATATCTGAAGTCCACTGGCGCGGAGATCGAGTTCACCGCGCGTGATCAGATGGCGGCACACAAGCCGGACCTCGCGATCGTACTTGGCGGGGACGGCACGCTTCTGGCAGCAGCTCGTGCGCTGGCCCATGCCGACGTTCCGCTGCTCAGCGTGAATCTTGGCTCGCTTGGATTCCTTACCGAGGTGCCGCTTGGGGAACTTTATGCCACGCTGGAAGCCTGGTGTACGGGCTGCGCCCACATAGAGTTACGCAGTATGATCCGCGCCGACCTGACGTGCGCCAAGGGGAATCGGCGCAGCTTTGATGCATTAAACGATGTTGTGATCGCCAAGGGCTCCATCGCGCGAATGGCAGATTACGCCATTTCCATCGATGGCCGGCAGGTGGCTGCCTTCCGTGCGGACGGCGTCATCCTATCGACCCCAACGGGCTCTACGGCGTACAACCTCGCGGCTGGGGGTCCGATCGTGATGCCCTCAGTCAACGCGATCCTGGTCACCCCCATCTGTCCTCACCTGTTGACCATCCGGCCCATTGTCGTCCCGGGCGAGGCCTCAATCAGTCTCAAGGTGACCGGAGTTCCGAATGAAACCTATTTGACGGTGGACGGCCAGGAGGCGGTCCCGGTGCACGTGGGAGATCAGGTGGATTGCCGCCGAAGTGAGTATCGCGTGCGTCTGCTGCGACTCAAGGAGAACGGAATCTTCGACGTGTTGCGGTCCAAGCTGAAGTGGGGAGAACGCTAAGCTCGCTGCATCACTCTGAGGTGCACCCCGCCTGCCGGTCTCAAAGTGATTCCGGGCACCGGCCGCGGAGCAGGCGCATCGTCTAGATGCATCTGCCAGCGTTGGGCAATCCTCGCCAGCACCAGCACCGCCTCAGTCATGGCAAACGATGCTCCGATGCAGATGCGCGGCCCTCCGCCAAAAGGGAAGTACGCAAAGCGCGGCAGCAATTTCGAGCGCTCGTCCAGCCAGCGTTCCGGCCGGAACAGCTCGGGGTCGTCGTAGAATCGAGGGTCGCGATGCATGACCCACTGGCTCATCACGACCGAAGAACCCGCTGGAATCCTATATCCCCCCAGGTCTATGTCCGTGATGGCAGTTCGTACCAGCGCCCAAGCGGGTGGGAACAGGCGCATGGCTTCTTTGACCACACAGTCGGTGAAGGTCAGCACTGGCAGGTCCTGTGCGCCAGGGGCGCGGCCGCCGAGCACACTATCTAGTTCCGAATGCAACTTCTGCTCGACCTCAGGATGCTGGGCCAGTAAGAGCCAAATCCACGAGAGCGTCACAGCGGTTGTCTCGTGACCCGCCAGCAGAAGAGTCATCACCTCATCCCGAAGCTGCAGGTTCGACATGGCGCTGCCGTCGTCGTAGCGTGCCTCCAGCATCGCACTTAGCAGGTCGTTGGACCCGCGCTCTGGATGGCTCTGCTTGTCACGAATCAGACCATAGACCACATCATCCAGCACCTGTGTTGCTTTCTCATAGCGGCGGTTCGCGGAGGTTGGTATGCGGCGCAGGAGAGGCGGCAGGAGGAGGCGGCCTCCAGTTCCTAGTTGCATCAGCGTGTTCAGCGCGTCGGCAATTCGCTCTTCTTCCTCCCCAATCTCTACGTTGAATAAGGCGCGGCACACAATCTCCAGCGTAAGCCGCATCATGTCGCTGTGCATGTCGCGCACCTCGCCGGGCCTCCATTCCGTCAGCAGGCGTTGCGTGTACGCCACCATCGTAGCTGCGTAGGACTCGATTCGAGTGCGATGGAAGGCCGGCTGGATCAATCGCCGCTGCTCCAGCCAGGACGCGCCCTCATTGGCTAACAGACCATTGCCGAAGATCCGGCGGTTCGTCCGCACCGCATCGCCTTTTCGGAAGCTCGGCGCCCGGGTGACCAACACGTCCTTAATCAGATCCGGATGATTCAGAAAGTAGACGTGTCGGTGGAGGAAGCGGTAGTGGAAGATGTCGCCATAGCTGCGCGCCCACTGCGTGTATGTGCCAAGCGGGTCCTTGTCTCCCAGCGGAAAGTTGCCGAGAACCCCGCGACTCTTGGGTCCGGGCGGGCGAAGCAGAGCAGGCACGTGAACCAATCCCTCCTACGCACATCCGATGATAACGGCATGAACGCTTGTGATCGCGCAGAACGCAGCGAAGCGTCTACAGCAGCCGCAAGAGCACCTGGTTCGTGATCAGTGCCGCGAGATACGCAACCGTAGTCATATACGTGAATTGCAGCGCCGGGAACTTCCAGCTGTTGGTCTCGCGTCGAACGACGGCGAGGGTCGAGGTGCATTGCATGGCGAAGGCGAAGAATACAACGAGCGCGATCGCTCCGGCGGCCGTGATGTCATGCCGCAGGGCAGCCTCGAGACCGAGCGCGTGCGTTCCCGGGTCCATACCGTACAACGTGCCCAGAGTTCCGACGATCACTTCCCGGGCGACAATCGAACTCAAGAGGCCGATGCCGATCTTCCAGTTGAAGCCCAATGGTCGGATCAGAGGCTCAATGCCGTGGCCAAGATGGCCGATGACGCTTGTCGACAGGTCAGAAAGCTGTCCGCCGCGAACCGGGATCACGCTCAGACTCCAGACAAGGAACGTGACGCCGAGGATGACGGTTCCGGCCTTCTTCAGGAACAGCTTGCCGCGGTCATAAAGACGGAGGCCAAGCGACTGCAGCGTCGGCCAGCGATACTGTGGCAGCTCCAGGATGAAAGGAGCTGGAGAAGCCTTCATCACCGAGGAGTTGAGAATTCGCGCAGTAATCAGTGCGGCGCAGAAGCCGAGCCCGTAGAGTCCGAGCATGACCAGAGCACGCAGCCCGATCAGTCCACCCAGGAAGAGCCGGTGCGGCACAAAGGCGGCGATGATGAGCGTGTAGATTGGCAGCCGGGCGGAGCAGGTCATAAACGGCGCGATCAGGATGGTGGCGAGCCGCTCCCGCTTGTTTTCGATGGTGCGCGTCGCCATGATCGCTGGAACCGCGCAAGCATAGGCGGAAAGCAGTGGGATGAATGCCTTGCCGTTCAGGCCGATGGAACGCATCACCCGATCGGCAATCAGCGCCGCCCGCGCGAGATAGCCGGAGTCTTCCAGCACGCCGATAAAGAGGAACAGCAGCAGAATCTGCGGCAGAAACACCAGCACGGAGGTCACGCCTCTCCAGATGCCGTCCAGCAGGAGGAGCCGCAGCCAGTTGTCCGGCAACATTTGTCCCAAGCCCGCGCCTACATGGTCAAGCAGGGCTCCCAATCCATCGCTCAGCGGCTGGCCAATACTGAAAACCACCTGAAACACCGCGAACACGACAGCAAGGAAGATCAACGGGCCGGCCACACGGTGCAGAAGGATGGAGTCCAGCCGCTGCGTCCAGCGTGAGACCGCAGGCGACTGGTAGCCCGTCCGGGTAGTCACCTGGGAGGCCCACGCGCGGCAAGCCGCCGGACTCTGCAAAACCGGGAGTTGCACCGGCCGAAGCTTGGTATTCAGAGTTCCGTCTGCCTGCACCAGGAAGTCCGGAACCACCTCTAGACCAATATCCTTTGCGGCGCTGATTAGGGCGACGGGATGACCGAGCTCGCGGGCCAGCGCCAGTGTATCGATTTTGCCGCCGCGCAACTCCAGCTGGTCACTCATGTTCAACAGCACCAGCGTAGGCAGGCCGATGGAAAAAACCGGAGCGGCCAGCATCAGCTGACGGTTCATGTGGGTTGCATCGAGCACCAGCAAAACGCAATCCGGCCGGGGCACGCCGGGCATTTTGCCGGTCAGCACTTCGACCGCGACCCGGGCGTCTTCGGAGTACGTCGAAAGACTGTAAATTCCCGGAAGGTCGATCAGCGTCAGATCGGACCGGCCGATGCTCTTCATGCGTCCGGAATGGTGCTCTACTGTTACTCCGGGATAGTTCGCGACCTTCTGCCGCATGCCCGTGAGCCGATTGAACAGAGTGGACTTCCCGGAATTCGGCGGACCTACCAGAGCCACGGTGCGCAACCGCGAGGCTGTGCTCGCGGTCTTCGGATTCTCCTCAATTTGCTCTAGAACCGGTGCATGGCAGCTCATTCGCCTACTCCATGCTCCAGCTTCAACGTGATGTGCCGAGCAGTATCGCGCCGCAATGCAACCTCCACATTGTCCACCCGATACACAGTCGGGTCCCCCGCAGGAGCACGCCTGAGCACCTCGACCCGAGTACCGGGCAAGAACCCCAGATGCGCAAGGTAGTGACTCACCTCCTCCGCGAGGTTCACCGTCTGCACAACTCCGGCATCATGTACACGAGCATCGCTGAGGAGTGTCACCTTTGTCTCCGGCATATCAGACCAACTTAGTCCTTTTTATCATACGGCAAATGCGCTGTATATGCCTGCGACGGAGTATCACTCAATGATTCAGCACCTTGCGGTGATTGTCGTCACTTCAGCCGCGCCCCGAGCTCCACGTCCTCGGAAAAGCCCGCGAGCACCGGAGCCCCATCCGGCCCAATGCTGGCGGCGACGACCATGCCATTCGATTCCAGCCCGCGCATTTTTCTGGGCGCCAGGTTTGCCACAATGATCACCTTGCGGCCGATCAGTGCCTCAGGAGCATAGTGCTCCGCAATTCCGGCCAGAATCTGCCGCTTCTCGAAGCCAAGATCCACCTCGAGGCGCAGCAGTTTGTCTGCCTTCGGAATTCTCTCGGCAGCAATGACTCTTGCGACCCTCAGGTCAACTTTGGCGAAATCGTCAATGGTGATCTGTGGGGCGAGCGGAGGATTGGCGCCTGTCTCCACCGGCGCAGCTTGCCCGTCCGGGGCCGCCGGAAGCGGCGCGGCATTGCTCTGCACTTGCTCAGTACTGGGCGGCGCACCACCGCTGCTCTGTTCCATATCGCTCATCGTCTCTGCAAGTCCTTTCTCTGCTCGTGGAAAGATCGGTGCAAGCGCTCCGAGCTTCGTTCCTGGTGTCAGGCCACCCCAGGCGAGATTCTTCAACTCACCTTGGCGTGCTGCATCCTCGATCGATCCAAGGCCGAGTTGCGCCCACACCTTGGCTGTCGTGTGCGGCATGATCGCGTAGAGCAGGGCAGTAATGAGACGGAGGGCCTCGGCCGCCGTATAGAGCGCCGTTGCCGCACGCTGCCGGTCCGCGGCTTCGCCCGATTTCAGCAGTTTCCAGGGCGCCACCGAGGTCAACATGCCGTCGACCGTGGCGATCAGCCCTGCAATCTCCGTTGCGGCTGTCGTAAGCCGGTACTCAGAAAAGGCCTTATCCACCGAAGCGATGGTCTGCTGCGTGGCTTCATGAACTGTCGCGGTTTGCTCTACGGCCGGCTCGGGAACTTCGCCCAGCCCTTCGATCAGTTTGAGGACCCGGCTCACCAGGTTTCCATATCCATTCGCGAGGTCTGCGTTATAGCGAGTGATCAGCGCATAGAAGCTGAAGCTGCCGTCCTGCCCAAAGGGAATTTCGCGCAGCAGGAAGTAACGCAGCACGTCGGCGGCGAAGAGGTCGCCGTCACGTCTGTCCGGCTCGGATTGCCCAGCTTTGACAAGGCTAGCGCGGTAGTGTTCGCCGAAGGCATCCAGAATCGTCTCCGTTCGCACCACGTTCCCGCGCGATTTAGACATCTTGGATTTTTCGAACAGCAGCCAGCCGTTTGCGACAACGGATCGCTGCACCGGCAGCCCAGCCGCCATCAGGAAGGCGGGCCAATATACGCAGTGAAACCGCGTGATCTCTTTGCCCACCAGGTGGACTTCCGCAGGCCAGTACCGCGCAAATTTCGCCTGCTCGGCGGGATCATCCGATCCATAGCCAATCGCCGTGATGTAGTTCGCCAACGCATCCAGCCACACGTAAATCACATGCTTCGGATTTCCCGGAACCGGGATACCCCAGTCAAAAGTCGTGCGCGAGATCGAGAGATCCTTGAGCCCGCTGCGAATGAAGCTCAGCACCTCATTGCGTACGGTTTCCGGCTGGATGTGCAGCTTGCCGCTCTCGATCAGCTCAATCAGCTTGTCCTGATAAGCCGACAGTTTGAAAAAGTAGTTCTCTTCCGTAATCGTCTCTGTGATGCGACCGCACTCCGGACAGGGCGCACCCACCGGCACATCGACAAATGCCTCGTCGGAGACGCAGTACTGGCCCGTGTACGAGCTCAAATAGATGTCGCCATTCTCCGCAAGTACCTTCCACAGCTTCTGCACTCCGTGCTTGTGACGCTCGTCGGTGGTACGAATGTAGTCGTCGTACGTAATGCTCATGCGATCCCAGAGGCTTCGAAAGCTGGCTGAGACCTGGTCAGCAAATTGTTGCGGCGGAATCCGTGCCGATTCTGCTGAGCGCTGCACCTTCTGCCCGTGTTCGTCCGTGCCGGTCAGGAAAAAAGTGTCCTGTCCCAGCATGCGGTGCCGTCGGGCCAGTACGTCGGCAACGATAGTCGAATAGGCATGCCCGATGTGCGGCCGCGCGTTGACGTAATAGATCGGAGTTGTGACGTAGAAATTCTTCGAGGAATCAGGCATTGGCTTGGAAACGTCAGTTTACCAAGGTTCGACCGGGTGAGCCCGCGACGTATCGTTCTGAAGCTATGAAAACCCTGCGGCGCGTCTGCTGCTCTGCCGCGCTTCAGGCACGCTGCTCTTCCGGCCGCTTGGCTCCAAGTTGCGGAACCAGAAGATGAATGAATGCGAGAGCGACCAGATACACCCCGGCGGAGATGGCAAAGATCATCAGCGGATGCGTGGAGAGGTTATGCTTCACGATCCAGGTGAACGCCGCGCCGCCTGCCGACCCCGCCGCCCCGCCGATCCCAACCACAGTCGACACCGCGGAGGAGGGAAACATGTCCGACGGCGTTGAGAAAAGATTCGCCGACCATCCCTGATGCGCGGCGGCAGCCAGCGCGATTAGCAGCGTTGCCGGCCAGGGATTAGCGGGGAACAGCGTTCCCATGTGCGGCACAAAGACCAGTGGGAGCACCAGAAGCGCCATTAAAAACATCGCAAATTTGCGGCCGTCATTGAGAGAGTGCCCCCGGCTCATGCGCCAGCCGGAGAGCGCACCCCCCAGCACGGAACCGAACGACGAGATAACGTACACCGCCAGGATGTAGACGTAAGCCTGGGAAGTACTCTTGCCGTAAGCCCGGTTGAGGAACATCGGAAGATAGAAAAGGTAAAACCACCAGACGCCATCCGTCAGCCCCTTACCAAGCGCGAAGGCGTACGTGCCGCGATTCTTCAGAATGCTTCGCAACGGCTGCTTCTGGCTTACGACGGGCGCCAGTTGCGCCTGAGTCTGGGTCGCACCACGGCGCAGCCTGTTATACGGAAAAATGAGCCAGACAGTCAGCCAGATGAGGCCGAGGAAGCCGGTGGATAGAAACGAAGCGCGCCAGCCGAGCCGTGAGTGCGAGGTCACATAGTTGATCAGCGGGAGCGTGAGGAAGAACGAGACATTTGCACCTGAGTTGAAGATGCCGACTGCCTTTGCGCGTTCCCGGGTTGGGAACCACTCTGAAACGGCCTTGATTGCGGCTGGGAAGTTGCCGCACTCGCCAAGGCCGAGGAAGATACGCGCAAGGCAGAACCCGGCAACTGATGTCACTAGAGAGTGGCTGAGGGAGGAAAGGCACCAGATGCCGACGGCCAGGGCATACCCGGCCTTCGTCCCAATCCGGTCTATGACGCGCCCGGCGAAAAGGAAGCCCACTCCGTATGCAAGCTGAAAACAGATCAGCACATTGCCGAAATTGTTGTCGAACACCGGCTGATGGAACTTGTCTGCCGCCGGATTCCAGCCCATGAAGGGAACGCCATGTAGCAGCGGCTCAATGTTCGAGAAGACCGACCGGTCCATGTAGTTGATGGTGGTCGCGGCAAACAGAAGCGCGCATACAAACCAGCGGATGTTCGAGCTCTCGACCGCCTCGACGCCCTGAGGAGCCGGGATGCCTTCAATGCGGCTTGACATAAGAGAGCTCCGCGGCGGGTGAGCTTCTACTCCTCTGGTGCGTCGTTGCGCGGAGGTTGTCCGCGTTGGATGCGCCGGACGCTGATTGCGCGCTTGCAGCTGTCTTGAATGGAGCGTCCCACAACGTCCTCTGCATACTATCCGTGCGGCGCTGGGTTGACAATTTGAGGGGGTGGCTGTGGTCTCGTTTACCGCCAGGTCTGCCTCATATGTGGAGCTCGGACACCGTCCTCAGCGAAGCACCGCCGCCAGATATCGACCGGTATGGGAGCGGTCATTGGCGGCGATCTCTTCCGGCGTGCCGATGCCAACCACCTCACCGCCCGCGCTGCCGCCCTCCGGGCCCATATCGATGATCCAGTCCGCCGATTTGACCACGTCCAGGTTGTGCTCAATCACCAGCAGCGAGCCGCCGCCCTCGATCAGCTTGCGAAACGCGGCGAGCAGCTTCTGCACATCGTCGAAGTGCAGGCCTGTAGTCGGCTCATCCAAGATGTAGAGCGTGCGCGACCGTGCCCTCGACGCCTGCTCGTTGCTTCCCGAACGCGAACCCGCAGAACGAGCCGTGGCCAGGTGCGACGCGAGCTTCACGCGCTGTGCTTCACCGCCAGAGAGAGTCGTCGCGGATTGGCCCAGCCGTACATAACCCAGCCCCACCTCATCGAGAACGTACAACTTGTCCACGATCTTCGGGTGCCCGGCAAAGTAGCTTAGCGCCTCCTTCACCGTCATGTTCAGTACGTCATGCACATTGCGCCCCTTGTACTTGATGTCCAGAATTGAGGCCTTGAAACGCGTTCCACCGCACTCCTCACACGGCAGCTCCACATCGGCAAGGAACTGCATCTCCACCGTTACCGTGCCATCGCCTTCGCATACATCGCAGCGGCCTCCGGGCACGTTGAAAGAGAAGCTTCCGGCGCTGAAGCCCTTGCGCTTGGCGTCCGGCTGGGCCGCGAACAGCGCCCGGATTTCATCAAATGCCTTGATGTACGTGACTGGGTTGGACCGCGGCGTCCGGCCAATCGGCGATTGATCCACCAGCACCACATCATTCAGGTACTGCACCCCGCTTAAAGTGCGGAACAGGTGCGTCGGCTCCGGCTCACTGGAACCCGGCTCCCGGTTCAGGGATTGCGACAGCGCCCGGTAGAGCACCTGGTGGATCAGGGTCGACTTTCCGGACCCGCTCACGCCGGTTACGCAGCAAAGCAATCCCAGCGGGATCTCTACGTCGATTCCACGCAGGTTGTGAATGCGCGCTCCTGTCAGCACCAGCTTCTCGCGGCCGGGTTCGCGACGCTGCTTCGGAACCGGAATATTCAGGCGGCCGGAGAGGTACTTGCCGGTGATCGACCGTGGATTCAGCGTCACCTCCGGCACCGTGCCGGAAGCAAGTAACTGGCCGCCCAGCTCGCCGGCCCCAGGGCCCAGATCGAGCAGATGATCGGCGGTTCGGATTACGTCAGGGTCATGCTCCACCACCAGGATGGTGTTGCCCAGGTCGCGCAACGACTGCAGAATGCGGATCAGCTTTTCGGTGTCACGTGTGTGCAGTCCGATGGACGGCTCGTCGAGAACGTACAGCGCTCCTACGAGGCGCGATCCCAGCGAAGTCGCCAGTTGAATGCGCTGCGACTCTCCGCCAGACAGAGTCGAACTCAGCCGGTCCAATGTCAGGTAATCCAGCCCAACCTCATGCAGGAAGCGAATGCGCTGGCGAACTTCTTCGAGCACTTTGCCGGCGATCTCCTCCTGCGCCGGCGTCAGGCTGAGTGTGGCGAAGAAGTCGCGTGCTGCGGAGATAGTGAGGGCCGAAACCTCGCAGATATTCTTCGGCGGTTCCTTGCCCGCGGCGATCAGCACCGCCCTGGCCTCGGCCCGCAGCCGCTGTCCTCGGCAGTCCGGACACAATGCATATCCCCGGTACTTTGAGAGGAAGACACGGACGTGAAGCTTGTACTTCTTGCGGTCGAGCGCGGCGAAAAAGCCGCGAATTCCCGGGTATAGACCGCTGCCGTCCCAGAGCAGGTCCTGCTGCTTCGGCGTCAGGTCGTAGTACGGCACGTCCACCGGAATCCCTGCTCCCTTCGCAAAGCGAATCATCTCGCCGTGATGCACGCGGTACTTGCTCGTCGTCCAAGGCGCAATCGCACCCTGCTGCAACGTGCGGCTGCGGTCCGGGATGATTAAGTTGGGATCGAAGTCGATGGTGTTGCCGAATCCCTGACAGCGCGGACATGCCCCATACGGGTTGTTGAAGGAGAACAGCCTGGGCTCCGGCTCGCGATAGGCACGATGGCAGGTGGAGCACTCGAAGGCCGCAGAGTAGCGGAAATGCTGGCTGCCCTCCGCCTCCTCTCGGGGCACCGTCAGGAACTGGACTTCACCGGCTTCGCGGTAGCCGGTTTCTATCGCGTCCACAATGCGGGATCGAACCTCACTCGAAAGTGCTAGACGATCGATCAATGCGAAGATGGGCCGCGAGAAGTCCAGCTCCAGCAGCGACTCCGGGGTGGAGAACTCAACCAGTTTTCCCAGCCGGGCGTCCTCTGAGCCGGGCGCGGCCTGATACAGGCGGTTGTACCCCCGGCGGCGTAGCTCCCCCAGCCGTTCCTTCAACGTGGCCGTCAGGTCAAACGCAGGTTCGACCGGCGTCTTCCCCGCGATCTTTTTCCGCACCTTCTTCACTGGGGGCGTAGGCTCCGCCTCAACGTCGTTTGAGGCGGCCCGCAGTGGTTCAAATTTGACTTCGGTGCGAACGATAGGAAAGAGCGCGTAGGTCCGGGTTCCTTCCGGCAGGGCGAGCAGCGCGGCGGCAATCTCGTCCACCGTATCGCGCCGTACGACGCCTCCGCAGTGCAGGCAGGTCACTGTTCCGCATCGGGCGTAAAGCAGGCGCAGATAGTCGTAGATCTCCGTCGCCGTGGCGACGGTGGAACGGGGATTGCGCGTCTGGTTCTTTTGCTTGATTGCGATCGCCGGGGCCAGGCCATCGATGTGGTCCACATCAGGCTTTTCAAGCCGCTCCAGGAACTGGCGCGCATAGGCGGAGAGCGACTCTACGTAGCGGCGCTGACCTTCCGCGTACACCGTATCGAACGCCAGCGACGATTTGCCCGAACCGCTGACGCCGGAGACTACCGTAAGCGCATTGTGAGGGATGTCGACGTCGATGGATTTCAGGTTGTGCGTGCGCGCGCCGCGGATCACGATGTGGCTCATCGCCGCCTGCTCCGGCGCAGGAGCGGCAGGGCTCGGGTCCATTAATTCGAGCGATTGGTCAGACATAGCCATCCTCTATTTTCAGCTAGTACAAGCCGGCTGTCGAACCGCATCGATTCAGAACTCACGCGCGCGCGAGGATGCATCCCCCAAATAGGGAATGGAGGCGCTCCCCCGCCCGCGTTAGCTTTGGAAGTGCGCCTGGAGAGGAGCGCGAGAACGCTATGGAGCGATATAAGCAGCAGTTCATACAACTCGCGACCGATGAGCGTGGGCAGGACCTCATCGAATATGGGCTCATGGCATCGCTGATCGGGCTCGGAGTTTTAGCCGGACTGCGAGGGGCGAAGACCTCGATTTCCAACACCTTCAACCAGATCGGGAATACGCTGACAAGCTCAGTCGCCTAGTAATACTAATAAGCCACGGCCAATCATAGTTGTAGGCGATTTATTGAATGTTAAAGATTAGCCCACCGCATCGCTGCGGGCAGAGCCGCGCCTAGAATTGAAGGATGTACTTGAGATGGGCGCTGGTGTTCCCTATCGCGCTGTGTGCGGGTAGCAGGGCGCAAACGGCTTCAGTGGATTCGGACGGGGATGGTCTGAGCGATGCGCTCGAGCAGCGCCTGCTCGAGCAGTTCGTTCCGGCATTCAAGATCGGAGCGCATGATTGTGCGGTCCAGCCTGCAGAGTTCGCGCCGAATTTGAAGCTGGCACGAGTTCAGGCAGAGAACGGGACAATCTACGGCCAGGCGTTCCCGGTTCGCACGGCGTCCGGCGCCCGTGAAGTGGAGCTGCACTTCTATCACCTTTGGAGTTACGACTGCGGCCCTCATGGGCATCCGTTGGATGCGGAGCATGTGGCGGTCCTTGTCCGTGCTTCTGGTGAGAAGTGGAAGGCGCTGTACTGGTACGCGGCTGCGCACGAGCAGACTGTGTGCGATGTGAGCCAGATTGCGCGTGCCTCGACGCTGCATGCGGAGAGTAAGGGCGCAAGCGTGTGGGTGTCGCCCGATAAACATGCCTCGTACCTGGATGCCAGATTGTGCAGTGCCGGCTGCGGAGCTGACAGGTGTGTGCAGATGATGCCGCTGAGCATTGAGCGCGTGGTGAACCTCGGCGAAGTGGGACATTCGATGAACGGCGCGGAATTCGTGCGGGCGCAGGGATGGATGCTTACTCAGAAGATGCAGCAGAGCAACTTTCCAGGGGAGCCTATCATGAGGCTCGAGCAGCTGCCGGAAACAGAGATTGCCTGGTTTCATCCCGGGCGGCACCCGATGCAAGGGGTGATCGGGATCAGCGCCGCGACCGAAGGTGCGATTGGCAAGGGCGGTTCCGAGACTACGGAATCGCTGGGGAAGGCCACAGAGTCGACGAGCGATGCCATCTCGGTTGCGGGCGAATCTACGGGCGGCGCCCTAGGAACGAGCTATCGCAAGACGACGCACGCGCTGGGGAAATCGGTGGAGGCAGTGGGTAAAGCGATAAGGGCACGGTAGGCTTTGCCAGCCATACGTTTGCAGCAGCGTGATTCAGGCCTCGGGCTTCTCGGGCTGAAAGATTTCCACTAGCAGAAGGCAAGCGCCGATCACGATGCAGGAGTCCGCTACGTTGAAGTCCGGCCAGTGGTAGTGATAAAGATTCACCGCCAAGAAGTCCACTACGTGGTGTAGCACAATGCGATCATAAAGGTTTGCAAGAGCCCCACCGAGGATCAGCGCCAATGCCACTGAGGTGAAAGAGAATCCCCGGCCTACATTCCAGAGCAGCACAAACACCAGCACGGCAGCAATGAGCGAGAAGCTGATGAGGCCGATGCGAACGTAGTCCGGCCGCCAGTTTTCCATCATGGAAAAGGCCGCCCCCGTGTTCAGCACGTGGGAGAGCCGGAAGAACCCCGGGATCACCGGAATGCTGTATCCCGGACGGATGTGGGCGACGATCCACACCTTGCTCAGGCGGTCGGCCACGATCACCAACGCGGAGATCAGGAACAACAATGGGCGTCGGTCCCTTGGAGCGATTGCAGGAGTTCCCGGTGCGGGTGCTTCGTTTTCAGGCATGGTGGTCCAAGACATGGTTGCGAGTTCTCGTTATCAATTTCTCAGTTGCTCGTCGCAGCCGCATAAGGTGGAAAGTCGATGGAGTCCAGGGCTTCACTGCAGCGCGCACACACAGTGGGGTAGTCGACGTCTGAGCCGACATCATCTGTGTAGCGCCAGCATCGATCGCACTTGGACTCCTCCGAGTGCCGGACTTCGATCTCTGATGCGGCGGAGCCGCCGATGAGCTCCACCTCGGAGACGTTGAAGAGCTCGGGAAGAGACTGTTTATATCGCACTACAGCCGAGGTCTCCGACCCGGTTGCCACCGGAATATCGACAACCGCTTCCAGCGCCTTGCCGATTACCTTTTCGGCGCGAAGGCTCTCAAGCTTGGCGAGCACCTCGGTTCGCAAAGCGAGCAGCTTCTCCCAGTCTAAGATCAGACCGGCTCTTTCTGGGGAAGCCAGCTCTTCCGGCTTGGGAAACAGCTGGAGGTGTACGCTGCCTTGTTTCCCCGGAATGTTCTGCCAGACTTCATCCGCCGTGAAGGTCAGTATTGGAGCCGTCAGCCGAGCCAGCGCGTCCGTGATCTTATAGATCGCCGTCTGTGCGCTCCTCCTTGCCATATAGAGTTCGCGCTGCGTCTCATTGCCCACCTTGAACTTCACCGGATACGTGTAGAGTCGGTCTTTCAGGACGTCCAGATAGAACGCCGAAAGCTCCGAGTTACAGAACTCGTTCAGCAGGTGGTAGACGCGATGAAACTCCATCTCCTCGTATGCCCTGGTGATTTTTCCCGTCAGCTCCGCTGCTCGCGACAGGATGTACCGGTCGATCGGCTGCATCTGGTCGAAGGCCACCGCGTCTCCTCCCTCGCTCATCGGACGCGGGTCGAAATCGTGCATCTCGCCGGTCGCGGGATCCAGCTCGCGCAGGCTCCCCAGCAGGAAGCGGAAGGTGTTACGCAGCTTCCGGTAGATCTCTTCCGCCAACCGCTTCAGCAGCGGCAGGCTGGCGACAACATCTTCGCGAAAGTCGACAGAAGCTACCCAGAGGCGGACGATGTCGCCGCCCAGCTGATCCATCACCTGCACCGGATCGATAAAGTTTCCCAGGGACTTCGATAGCGCGCGCCCCTGCTCGTCCAGCGTCCATCCGTAAGTGGCGACCTCCTTGAATGGTGCGCGATTGTGTATGCCGATTCCGCACAGCAGGGAAGACATGAACCATCCGCGATGCTGGTCGCCGCCTTCGGCATACAGATCGGCGCGCGGATCCGGATCGCCCGGCGCCTGCTGCGTGTCCTTGTCGAAGTCGAGCACGGCATGGGAGCTGGCGCCCGACTCGAACCATACGTCGAGGATGTCCATCTCCTTGCGGAACTCGGCGTGCCCGCAGCTTCTGCAGGTGGTCCCCTGCGGCAGCAGCTGCTCCGGTGTATGGATGTACCAAGCATCGGCGGATTCGCGCATGAAGAGCTCTACAACCCGCTTGTTGATCTCCGGATCCTTCAGAGGCTCTCCGCATTTGCGGCAGAGGAAGACTGCAATTGGGACGCCCCACACGCGCTGCCGTGAGATGCACCAGTCCGGTCGGGTCGCGACCATGTTCGTGATGCGTTCCTGTCCCCACGCTGGATCCCAGGTCACGCGCCTGATCTCTTCCAGCGCTCGCTGACGAAACGTGGTCTCCCCGCCATCGGGTGTGGTCATCGGCGTCTCCATCGCGATGAACCACTGCTCGGTAGCCCGCGTGATCACCGGGTTATGGCAGCGCCAGCAGTGCGGGTAGGAGTGCTCCAGTTTCCCCTCGCCCAGCAGCGCACCACGCTGCTTCAGCAGCTCCACAATCACGGGATTCGACTTGAAGACGTTCAGTCCTTCGTAGGGCTGCGGCTCCTCACCTCCAAAGCGCTCCGTGTGCATCTGCCGACCGGCATCATCCACATACTGGACCTCCGGCAGGTTGTAGCGTTTGCCTGTTGCGAAGTCATCCACGCCATGGGCGGGCGCGGTGTGCACAGCGCCGGTGCCGGTGTCGGCGGTCACATACTCTGCATTGGTTCCCAAAACGGTGCGGTTCAGAAAAGGGTGCTGAAAGGTGACGCCGTCGAGCTGCGTTCCCTTGAAGAGCGCCAGAACGTCGGACTGCGTGGCAGGTTCGCCCGTATTGGCCGCCGACATCAGGCGGCAGTGTGTGATCACCTCCGACAGGAGCGCCTGTGCCACTACATACACGCCGGATTCTGTATTCAGCGCAACGTACTCCAACTCGGGGTGGAAGGCCACCGCCAGCGAGGCGGGAAGCGTCCAGGGTGTGGTCGTCCAGATAATCGTGTACACCTGCTTGCCGGCCAGCCGCGGATCGATCAGGGCTGGATCGCTGGTCAGCTTGTATCTGACGTATACCGAAGGACTGGTGTGCTGTTCGTACTCCACCTCCGCCTCAGCCAGCGCCGTCTTGTCGTGGATGCACCAGGAGACCGGTTTCAGCCCCTTGTAGACGAAGCCGTTCTCAAAGAAATGGAAGAAGGTCTCGGCAATCCGTGCCTCGTACTCCGGGTCCATGGTGGAGTATGGGCGATCCCAGCGGCCGAAGATGCCCATCCGGATAAATTGAGAGCGCTGCAAATCAAGGTACTTCTGGGCATATTCCCGGCAGGCGCGGCGCACCTCGACCGGGTCCATCTCCAGCTTCTTGCGGCCCAACTGCTCGTCCACCTTGATCTCGATCGGCAGCCCATGGCAGTCCCACCCGGGAACATAAGGCGCATCGTAGTCAGCCATGGTACGTGTCTTCACCACAAAATCCTTGAGGGTCTTGTTCAGCGCGTGGCCGAGGTGGATGGCCCCGTTGGCATAGGGTGGGCCGTCGTGCAGGATGTAGCGGGGCCTACCGGAGCGGGCAGCGCGGATCTCTGCGTAGAGGTCCTCCTGCTGCCACTGGGAGAGCCGCGCCGGCTCATTGACCGGCAGCCCGGCCTTCATCGGGAACGCGGTCTGGGGCAGGTTCAGAGTGGATTTCAGTGGCTTACGGTCGGCTGCGTCGTCCTTGAGGGCGGCAGACTTGATTGCGGGCGCTTCGGGCATTCGTTCCTCAGTGAGCGAGTGGTGCGGCCGGCCGGCAAGGGCCTGGACAAGGCATGGAACCGCAGCTTGGGCGGCCCAAGGATTTATTGTATAGGCCACCGGTGCAAGGGTCTGTCGCTTTGCAGGTGGGAAATCCGAGCCGGGCAGCGGAGCACAGCGCCTCAGCGCGCCGAGGAAGCTGTTCTAATGGACCGCGAGAGGTGGAACCCGGCATTTGCTGGAACTAACGGCCGCCCGGCAGCGTTTCTAATAGCAACGTCCTATGGCAAAGAAAAAACAATTCGCTGAAGGTTTGGAATCGAATTCCGGGAGAGACTTCCATATAGGATGATGCGTCAAAGAGACAGGAGGCCGAAGGCGGCGGAATCTTTTGTAGAATGTGTCGTGGGGCCAGAACCCGCGCGCAGCATGGAAGAGACCGGCGAAGACCGGCAATGCGGCCGAAGCACTCGGCGCGCGAGATTCGAGAAGAGGCAGAGAGGCTTCGGGCCCACCCCTGCCGGTGAGGCATACCATCTTGTCAAGTTTTGAGATAGTGCCGAGGGATGAGCAGGTCAAGCCAGCCCCAGCATTGAAGGCCGGTGTGGATTC
>Ga0105240_10000975_pt1 | contig 50973 bp, 38 predicted proteins | sample KBSC54metaG_FD_80426 | JGI IMG/M metagenome (GOLD analysis project Ga0105240, IMG submission 80426) | Corn rhizosphere microbial communities from Kellogg Biological Station, Michigan, USA - KBS C5-4 metaG | ecosystem: Host-associated > Plants > Roots > Rhizosphere > Soil | place: Michigan, USA... | reverse complement strand
GGCGCGCTGCGCAAGACCGCGCTGCGCGCCGCGACCCGCGCACCGCGGATCGTGATCGACAACGTGACACCACGGGTCGACGGCGGGGCCTTCGCCGCGAAGCGCATCGTGGGTCAGGAGATCATCGTAGAGGCCGACGTCTTCATGGACGGCCACGACGTGCTGTCGGTGGACCTTCAATGGAAACCGGCGGACGATGCCGCCTGGCTGCACGTCGCGATGACGCACATCGCCAACGATCGGTGGCGGGCCACGATGACCCCGACGCGCGTCGGCCGCTGGTTCTTCACCATCGAAGCCTGCCTCGACGAACTCGCCACCGTCCGCCGCGCGATCCAGCTCAAGAAGGATGCGGGCGTCGACTTCTCCGTCGAGACCATCGAGGCGGAGGCGCTCGAGGCCGCAGGCACCCATCGCGCCTTCACCGTGCGCCATGAGCCGGCGCAGTTGCTGGATATCGAACGGCCACAGGCGGGATTCGCAAGCTGGTATGAACTCTTCCCACGCTCCATCACCGACGATCCGCGCCGGCACGGCACCTTGGCGGACGTCATCGATGCCCTGCCGCGCGTGCGCGACATGGGCTTCGATGTCCTCTACTTCCCCCCGGTGCACCCGATCGGCCGGACCAACCGCAAGGGCCGCAACAACACGCTCGCTCCCTCGGCGGAGGACGTGGGCAGCGCCTACGCCATCGGCGGCGCCGAGGGCGGGCACGACGCGCTGCATCCCGCGCTCGGTACGCTCGAGGATTTCCGCCGGCTGGTCGCCGCGGCACGCGATAACGGACTGGAACTCGCACTCGACTTCGCCATCCAGTGTTCGCCCGATCATCCGTGGCTGAAGGAACACCCCGACTGGTTCCGCCATCGGCCCGATGGGACGATCAAGTACGCCGAGAATCCGCCCAAGAAGTACGAGGACATCGTCAACGTCGACTTCTACGCCGAGGGCGCCATTCCCGACCTGTGGACGGCGCTGCGCGACGTCGTGCTGTTCTGGGCCCGGGAAGGCGTGCGCATCTTCCGCGTCGACAATCCGCACACCAAGCCGCTGCCCTTCTGGCAGTGGATGATCGCCGACGTCCGCAGCCGCTATCCCGACGCCATCTTCCTGTCGGAGGCCTTCACACGGCCGAAGATGATGTACCGGCTGGCCAAGGTGGGCTTCTCGCAGTCCTACAGCTACTTCACCTGGCGCAACACCAAGCGGGAACTCGCCGAGTATCTGACCGAGCTCACGACCACCGACGTGGCCGAGTTCTTTCGCCCGAACTTCTTCGTCAACACGCCCGACATCAACCCGTTCTACCTGCAGAGTTCCGGTCGCGCGGGCTTCGTGATCCGCGCCGTGCTGGCGGCGACCCTGTCGGGCCTGTGGGGCGTCTACTCTGGCTTCGAGATCTGCGAGGCCGCGGCATTGCCGGGTCGCGAGGAATATCTCGACTCCGAAAAGTACGAGATCCGCGTCCGCGACTTCGACGCGCCGGGCAACATCGTGGGCGAGATCACCGCGCTCAACCGCATCCGCCGCGCGCATCCCGCCCTGCAGTCGCATCTCGGTGTCGCCTTCTACAATTCGAGCAACGACCAGGTCATGGCCTACGGCAAGACCGCCGCCGGCCATGACGACATGATCTTCGTCGTCCTCAGCCTCGATCCGCACCGGCCGCAGGAGACCAGCTTCGAGATTCCCCTGTGGCACTGGAGCCTGCCCGACCACGGCGCCCTCGAGGCCGAGGACCTGATGAACGGTCGGCGTTTCGTCCTCACCGGCAAACGGCAATGGCTGCGCCTCGATCCGGCCGCGGCGCCGTTCGCGATCTGGCGCCTGTGGAGACCGGCATGAACGCGCCCACGCCCGAATTCGCCGCCCAGATCGCCAAGATCGGCGACCAGAATCTCTGGTACAAGGATGCGATCATCTACCAGCTGCATGTGAAGTCGTTCTTCGATTCCAACAACGACGGCATCGGCGACTTCCCCGGCCTGATCTCCAAGCTCGACTACATTGCCGACCTCGGCGTCAACACGCTGTGGCTGTTGCCCTTCTATCCCTCGCCGCGGCTCGACGACGGCTACGACATCAGCGACTACCGTTCGGTCCATCCCGAGTACGGCCGCATGGCCGACGTCAAACGCTTCATTGCGGCCGCCCACAAGCGCGGCCTGCGCGTGATCACCGAACTGGTGATCAACCACACGTCCGACCAGCACCCGTGGTTCCAGCGCGCGCGGCGCGCCAAGCCGGGCTCGCCCGCGCGCGACTTCTATGTCTGGTCCGACAGCGACCAGAAATACCAGGACACGCGGGTCATCTTCGTCGACACCGAACGCTCGAACTGGACGTGGGACCCGATCGCCAATGCCTTCTACTGGCATCGCTTCTACGCCCACCAGCCCGACCTCAACTTCGACAACCCCAGGGTCCTGCAGGCCGTGCTGGGCGTCATGCGCTTCTGGCTCGATCTGGGCGTCGACGGGCTGCGGCTCGACGCCGTGCCCTATCTTGTCGAGCGCGAGGGCACCAACAACGAGAACCTGCCGGAGACCCACGAGATCCTGAAGCGTATCCGGGCCGAGCTCGATCGCACCTATCCGGACCGCATGCTGCTGGCCGAGGCCAACCAGTGGCCGGAAGACACCAAGGACTATTTCGGCCAGGGCGACGAGTGCCACATGGCGTTCCATTTCCCGCTGATGCCGCGCATGTACATGGCACTCGCGCGCGAGGACCGCTTCCCGATCACCGACATCATGCGCCAGACGCCGCAGATCCCCGACGCCTGCCAGTGGGCGATCTTCCTGCGCAACCACGACGAGCTCACGCTCGAGATGGTGACCGATTCCGAGCGCGACTATCTCTGGCAGACCTACGCCACCGACCGCCGCGCCCGCATCAACCTCGGCATCCGCCGACGGCTCTCGCCCCTGCTCGAGCGCGATCGCCGCCGCATCGAGCTGCTGAACTGCCTGCTGCTCTCCATGCCCGGCACACCGGTCATCTACTATGGCGACGAGATCGGCATGGGCGACAATATCCGCCTCGGCGACCGCGACGGCGTGCGCACACCGATGCAATGGACGCCCGATCGCAACGGCGGCTTCTCCAAGGCAGACTTCAACGCCCTGGCCCTGCCCGCGATCATGGATCCGCTCTACGGCTACGAGACGGTGAACGTCGAGGCAGCCTCGCGCGACCCATATTCGCTGCTGCACTGGATGCGCCGCATGCTGGCGGTGCGCCGCACCCATGCTGCCTTCGGCCGCGGCACCCTGCGCTTCATCTATCCGAAGAATCGCAAGGTCCTGGCGTATCTGCGCGAACACGAGGGCGAGGCCCTGCTCTGTGTCGCCAACGTCTCGCGCACGCCGCAGGCCGTCGAGCTCGACCTGTCGGAGTTCGCGGGCCGCGTGCCGATCGAACTGAACGGCGGCTCGCTGTTTCCGCCGGTCGGCCAGCTCACCTATCTGCTCACGCTGCCGCCCTTCGGCTTCTACTGGTTCATCCTGGCCAAGGAGAGCGATTCGCCGTCGTGGCACACGCCGGCGCCCGAGCCGATGCCGGACTTCGTGACCCTGGTCCTGCGCGACCGCCTGGCCGACGGCCTGAAACTCTCCGCTGATCCGCTGCTCGATCGCGACACGCTGCCGGCCTATCTCGCCAAGCGCCGCTGGTTCTCGGCCAAGGGCCAGGCACTCGATACCGCGCGCATCGCCTACACCGCGCGTCTGCCCGGCGGCGACCGGGAGATGCTGCTGGCCGAGGTCGAAACCACGAGCGGCGACGCCACCAGCCGCTGGCTGCTGCCGCTGTCGATCACCTGGGAGGACGAACCCACCGCGGCCCTGCCCAACCAGCTCGCCCTGGCGCGTGTGCGGCGCGGCCGCCGCGTCGGCCTTCTGACCGATGCCTTCTCGCTGCCCTCCTTCGCCCAGCAGATGACGACCCTGCTGGCGGACGCCGCCAGCATCGAGACGCCCGAAGGCCGCATCCTGTTCCGGCCGATGCCGGACACGGAGGAATCGCTGCGCCGCAAGCCCGATGCGACCGTGATGTGGCTCACCGCCGAGCAGTCGAACAGCTCGCTGATCGTCGACGACGCGGTGATGCTCAAGATCTTCCGCAAGGTCGCGGCGGGCGACCATCCCGAGGCGGAGATGGGCCGCTACCTGACCGCCCACGGCTTCATGAACTCTCCCCTTCTGCTGGGCGAGGTCGTGCGCATCGACGCCGAGGGCCGGAGCCACTCGCTGGCGGTGGCGCAGAGCTTCATCCGCAACCAGGGCGACGCCTGGACCTGGACGCTCCACCAGTTCAAGCGTGCGCTCGATCACCTCGGCATCCACGAGGCGGCCGCGCAGTCGCGCGCCGACGACGTCGAGGACTACAAGGACTTTGCCGCCACTATCGGCCGCCAGCTCGCGGCGATGCACGTCGTCCTCGCGCGGCCAACCGACGACGAGGCGTTCAAGCCCGAAGTCGCGACGGCCGCCGACGTGGCACGCTGGCACGAACGGACGGAGGCCCTGCTGACGCAGGCCTTCGACCTGATCGCCAAGCGGGCGCGCACCGGCGACGGCGACGACAACATCGCCGAGACGCTGCTGGCCGAGCGCAACACGCTGTTCGACGCCATGCGCGCGCTGCAGGACGCCGGCGCCGGCACGCTGATCACGCGCATCCACGGCGACTTCCATCTCGGCCAGGTCCTGGTGGCCACGGGCGATGCCTACATCATCGACTTCGAGGGCGAACCTGGCCGGCCCCTTGCCGAGCGGCGGGCAAAGGCGAGCCCGCTGCGCGACGTCGCTGGCCTGCTGCGCTCGCTCGACTATGCCGTGGCCACGACGCTCGATCCCAAGAGCCTGGCCAGCGCCACCTTGCCGGAGGACGTCCGCGAACGCTTCGTGTCGCGGCTGCGCGACGGCGCGAGCAAGGCGTTCCTCGACGCCTACCAGGCCGGCGTCGGCGACCTGCCCGGGCTCAAGAACAGCGCGCTGCTCGACTTCTTCCTGATCGAGAAGGCCGCCTACGAGGTCATCTACGAGGCGTCGAACCGGCCGAACTGGCTGTCGATCCCCCTGCAGGGACTGCACCGCCTCGTCACCCGCATCGTCGCGAAAGGAGGGGCCGCATGACGCCGCCCGCCGCCGCTCCCCGCCCGCTCGCGCGCGAGGAGGCCGACGCACTGGCCTGTGCGCGCCACGGCGATCCCTTCAAGGTGCTGGGGCCTCAGGAGACCGCGAACGGCCGCGTCATCCGCGCCTTTCTGCCGGGAGCCACGAAGGTCGACGTCGTGCGCCGCAAGGATCGGGTGCGCATCGGCACGCTCGACCGGCGTGAACCGGACGGGCTGTTCGAAGGCCCGGTGAACGACCGTGCGCCCTATCTCCTGCAGATCGCCTGGCCCGGCGCGGTTCAGGAAACCGAGGATCCCTATTCGTTCGGACCGCAACTCGGCGACCTCGACCTGCATCTGTTCAACGAAGGGCGCCATTTCGAGATGGCGCATGCGCTCGGCGCCAATCCCGCGACGGTCGATGGTGTGGCCGGCGTGCGCTTCGCCGTCTGGGCGCCCAACGCCAGCCGCGTCGCCGTGATCGGCGACTTCAATGCCTGGGACACGCGCCGCCATCCGATGCGCCTGCGCTATCCGTCGGGCGTGTGGGAACTGTTCGTGCCGCGTCTTGGCTCCGGTGCGCGTTACAAGTTCGACATCGTCGGCCGCAACGGCGAGCGGTTGCCGCAGAAGGCCGATCCCGTGGCCCAGCAGGCCGAGAGGCCGCCGCAGACGGCGTCGATCGTGGCCGCGCCCGGGCCGCCGGCGTGGAGCGACGCTGCGTGGATGGCGCGGCGTGCGGCCAGGCAGGCAGCCGATGCGCCGGTCTCGATCTACGAGGTTCACCTGGCATCGTGGATGCACATGGACGGCGGCGTGTCGTGGGACAACGCGGCGGACAGGCTCATCCCCTATCTGGTCGACATGGGCTTCACCCATCTCGAGTTGCTGCCGATCACCGAGCATCCCTTCGGCGGCTCCTGGGGATACCAGCCGCTCGGCCTGTTTGCGCCGACCGGCCGGTTCGGTTCGCCCGACGGCTTCGCCCGTTTCGTCGATCGCCTGCACGGCGCGGGCATCGGCCTCATCCTCGACTGGGTGCCCGCGCACTTCCCCACCGACAGCCATGGGCTCGCCCGCTTCGACGGCACGGCGCTCTACGAGAATCTCGATCCGCGCGAGGGCTTCCACCATGACTGGAACACCTTCATCTACAATTTCGGCCGCCGCGAGGTGCAGGGCTTCCTGATCGCCAGCGCGCTCCACTGGCTGGAGCACTTCCATGTCGACGGGCTCAGGGTCGATGCCGTGGCCTCGATGCTCTATCGCGACTACAGCCGTCCGGCCAACGACTGGATTCCCAATATCCATGGCGGACGCGAGCATCTCGAGGCCGTGGGGTTCCTGCGCCATCTCAACGTCGTCGTGGCCGAGCGCTGCCCCGGCGCCATGATGATCGCCGAGGAATCGACGGCCTGGCCCGGCGTCACGCGGCCCGTCTCCGACAACGGCCTGGGCTTTGCCTACAAGTGGAACATGGGCTGGATGCACGACTCGCTCCAGTACATCGAGCGCGACCCGGTCCATCGCGCCTGGCACCACGACGAGATCACGTTCGGCCTGCTCTACGCCTTCTCCGAGCGCTTCATCCTGCCGATCTCCCATGACGAGGTCGTGCACGGCAAGGGCTCGCTGCTCGCCAAGATGCCGGGCGACCGCTGGCAGAAGTTCGCCAACCTGCGCGCCTATCTCGGCTTCATGTGGACGCATCCCGGCAAGAAGCTGCTGTTCATGGGCTGCGAAATCGCCCAGGAGCGCGAGTGGAACCACGACGGCGAGGTCGACTGGCACCTGCTGGGCGATCCCGCGCACGCCGGCGTGCAGCGGCTGGTCCGCGACCTCAACCGCCTCTATGCCGCACAGCCGGCACTGCATGCGCGGGACACCGACGGCAACGGCTTCCGCTGGATCGTGGGCGACGATCGCGCCAACTCGGTGTTCGTCTATCTTCGCTCCGCCGGCCGCGATCATGCGCCGATCCTCGTGGCCTGCAACATGACGCCGACGCCGCGCCACGACTATCGCATCGGCGTGCCGCAGGCCGGTGCCTGGCGCGAGATCGCCAACACCGATTCGCAGTTCTATGGAGGCGGCAACATGGGCAATCAAGGCGTCGTGCGCACGACCGGCGAGGCGTCGCACGGCGAGCAGCAGTCGATCGCGATCACGCTGCCGCCCCTTTCCACCATCATGCTGCGCGCCGAGACCTGATCGATGGCGAATTTTCCCGACCGGCTGGCGCCTGGCGCCCCCTATCCCCTGGGCGCGACCTGGGATGGTCTGGGCACGAACTTCGCCGTCTTCTCGGCCAATGCCACGCGAATCGACCTCTGCCTGTTCGATCCCGCGGGCCGGCGCGAGGTGGCGCGGCTCACCCTGCCGGAACAGACCGACGAAGTGTGGCACGGCTACCTGCCGGGCGGCCGCACCGGCCTGATCTACGGCTACCGCGCCTATGGCCCCTACGAGCCGCAGCGCGGCCACCGGTTCAACCACCACAAGCTGCTGCTCGATCCTTACGCGCGCCTGACCGCCGGCGACCTGCGCGCCTCGGAGGCCATGTTCGGCTATCGCGTGAACTCGCCGCGCACCGACCTGTCGTTCGACCGGCGCGACAGCGCGCCCGGCATGCTGAAGGCCGTCGTGACCAGCGACACCTTCAATTGGGCGGACGATCGGCCGCCCAACATCCCGTGGTCCGACACCGTCATCTATGAGGCGCACGTGAAGGGCCTCAGCAACCTGCGGCCCGACCTGCGGCCGCGCGAGCGCGGCACCTTCGCCGCCCTCGCCGATCCCGCGATGATCGACCATCTGCGCCGGCTCGGCATCACGGCCGTGGAGTTGATGCCGATCCACGCCTTCGTGCAGGACCGTCATCTGCTCGAGAAGGACCTGCGCAACTACTGGGGCTACAACACGCTGAGCTTTTTCGCGATCGAGCAGCAGTATATTGCCACCGGCTCGGTGGACGAGATGAAGGTCGCCGTCCGCCGCCTGCATGCCGCGGGCATCGAGGTCATCCTCGACGTCGTCTATAACCACACTGCCGAGGGCAGCGAGCTGGGCCCAACGCTGTCATTCCGCGGCCTCGACAATGCGAGCTACTACCGGCTCGTCCCCGACAATCCGCGCCACTACATCAACGACACCGGCACCGGCAACACCGTCAATCTCTCGCATCCGCGCGTCCTGCAGATGGTGATGGATTCGCTGCGCTATTGGGTCGAGGAATTCCACGTCGACGGCTTCCGCTTCGACCTGGGGGTCAGCCTCGGCCGCGAAGGCCCCGGTTTCGATCCGGGCTCCGGCTTCTTCGACGCGGTCCGCCAGGATCCCGTCCTGTCGCGGGTCAAGTTGATCTCCGAACCGTGGGATCCTGGTCCCGGCGGCTACCAGCTCGGCCAGCACCCGCCGGGCTGGGCCGAATGGAACGACCGTTTCCGCGACGGCATCCGCCGCTTCTGGCGCGCCGACGACAGCACGCGCTCCGACTTCGCCGCCCGCCTCGCCGGCTCGTCGGACCTGTTCGACCACCGCGGCCGCCGGCCGTGGGCGTCGATCAACTACGCCGCATGCCATGACGGCTTCACCCTGGCCGACACGGTGAGCTATGCCGAGAAGCACAACGAGGCCAACGGCGAGGACAACAACGACGGCCAGTCGGAGAACTACTCGGCCAACTGGGGCGTCGAAGGGCCGACCAACGACAGCGCGATCCTCCAGATGCGTCGCCAGGTCCAGCGCGCGATGCTGGCCACCGTGTTCGTGTCGCAGGGCACGCCCATGCTGCTCAGCGGCGACGAGTTCGGCCGCACGCAGGGCGGCAACAACAACGCCTATTGCCAGGACAATGAGATTTCGTGGCTCGACTGGGCGCGCGCCGAGACGCCGCAAGGCGAGGCGCTGGCGGCGTTCGTGGCGCGCCTGGCCGCGCTGCGCCATCTGCATCCGAGCCTGCGCTGCGCGCACTTTCTGCATGGCAAGGCCGAGCCGGCGCCGGGCCTGCTCGACATCACGTGGTTCGACGAGCGCGGGCTCACGCTCTCACCGGACGACTGGAACAATCCGCAGGGCCGTCTGCTGGCGCTGCGGCGCGCCGCCAAGGAGGAGGACGGCTCCGTCACCATCCTCACCTCGTTCTTCAATTCCACCCCCGACGATCACAGCTTCAAGCTTCTGGAGCCGCACCTGCCGATGCGGCTGCTGATCGATTCGGCCGACCCGGCGGCACCGGAACGCGATTTCCAGGGCGAGGTCATGGTGAGGGCGCGCAGCGTCGTGTTGACGCGCAGCGTCATCAAGCGGCCGCCATGAGCACGTTCGGCGCCACATGGCTCGGCGACCGCCGCGCGCGCTTCCGCCTGTGGGCGCCCGGCCAGCGCGAGGTCGCGCTCGGCCTGAATGGCGGCGCCGACCTCCCGATGGCCGCGCAAGCCGACGGCTGGTTCGAGATCGAAGCCGACTGCGCGCCGGGCGACACCTACTTCTATCGACTGGGCTCCGGCGAAAAGGTCCCCGACCCGGCATCGCGCGCCCAGGCCGCGGATGTCGGCGGACCGAGTGTCGTGGTCGATCCGGCCGCGTTCGCGTGGCGCCAGGCGGCGTGGCGCGGCCGGCCATGGCACGAGACGGTGCTCTACGAGCTTCACGTCGGCAGTTTCGGCGGCTTCGCCGGCGTGCGAGCCGAGCTCGGCCGTCTGGCCGACCTCGGCGTCACGGCGGTCGAGTTGATGCCGGTCGCCGACTTCGCCGGCACGCGCAACTGGGGCTACGACGGCGTGCTACCCTATGCACCGGACCGGGCCTACGGCACGCCGGACGAATTGCGCAGGCTGATCGACGAGGCGCACGAGCGCGGGCTGATGATGTTCCTCGACGTCGTCTACAATCACTTCGGCCCGGAGGGAAACTACCTCGGCCTCTACGCGCCGCAGTTCTTCCGCGACGATGTGAAGACACCCTGGGGCGCGGCGATCGACTTCCGTCAGCCCAATGTGCGCCGTTTCTTCATCGAGAATGCTCTCTATTGGCTGCAGGACTATCGATTCGACGGTCTGCGCTTCGACGCCGTCCACGCCATCGCCGATGCCACTTTCCTCGACGCGATGGCGGACGAAGTGCGCGACACCATCGGCGGCGAGCGGCATGTGCATCTCGTGCTCGAGAACGACGCCAACGACGCCGGCCACTTGCGTCACGGCTTCGACGCACAGTGGAACGACGACGCCCACCACGTCCTGCATGTGCTGCTGTCGGGCGAACGCGACGGCTACTACAGTGACTATGCGGCTCGTCCGGCGGAGAAGCTGGCGCGCTGCCTGGCATCCGGCTTCGTCTACCAGGGTGAGCCTTCCGCCTATCGCCATGGCGTGGCACGTGGCACGCCGAGCGGCGACCTGCCGCCAATGTCGTTCGTCTGGTTCCTGCAGAACCACGACCAGATCGGCAATCGCCCGCTCGGCGACCGCCTGGCCGGCCTGGCCGATCCGCAGGCGTTGCGCGCCGCGACCGCGCTGCTGCTTCTGTCGCCCGGCATTCCCCTTCTCTTCATGGGCGAAGAGGAGATGAGCGGCACGCCGTTCCAGTTCTTCACCGACTTCACCGGCGATCTTGCCACTGCCGTGCGCGAGGGGCGGCGGCGCGAATTCGCAGGCTTCAAGGGCTTCGATGGCGAGGACATTCCCGATCCGAATGCCGTCGAGACCTTCGAGCGCAGCCGGTTCAAGCCCGATCCGAAAACCGAGGCCTTCCATCGACGCCTGCTCGAGCTTCGGCGCACCCTGATCGTGCCCCGTCTCCCCGGCACGCGGCCGATCGAGGCGGCGGCGATCGGCCCGGCCGCGGTCCGGGCAAGCTGGCGTCTGGGCGACGGCGCCGTGCTCGCCATGCTCGTCAATCTCGGCAAGGACCTCTGCGAGACGGCGTTGCCTCCCGGCACGCCGATCTTTTCGACCGACGGCGCGATCGTACCCGGCACGCTCACGGGCTACGGTGCGTTGGTCTTCCTGGATTCGCCGGCATGACCGACGAGGCCGTCCGCAATCTCGCGCGACGCGCCGGCATCGCCGTCGACTGGACCGATGCCTCGGGCGGCGCACAGCGTGTCGCGCTTCCTTCCCTGATCCGTATGCTGAACGCTCTCGGGCTGCCATGTACGACGCCGGGAGATCTTGCCGAGAGCCGGCACCGGATCGTCGAGCGTCAATCGGTCCGCCCGTTGCTCACGGCCACGGTGGGCATCCAGACTCCGCTGCCCGGACCGGAGCTTCCCGGCACCGCCGAGATCACGCTCGAGGATGGGACGGTGGCGCCGGTGAAGCTGCGCGCGACCGAGGACGGCGTCGCCGTGCCGGCCATTCGCATCCCGGGCTACCACCGCCTGCGCTACGGCGACCGGGAGATGGATCTCGCCGTCGCGCCCAAACGCTGCGTCAGCGTCGATGACATCGCGCCGGACGGCCGGTTGTGGGGCGTGATGGCGCAGATCTATTCGCTGCGGCGCCCGGGCGACGGCGGGATCGGCGACAGCGGGGCGCTGGCGGAGCTCGCCGAAGCCGCCGCGCGGCGGGGCGCCGATGTCGTGACGCTCAGTCCCGTGCACGCGCTGTTTCCGGCCCAGCCCGAGCGTTACGGCCCCTACTCGCCGTCGAGCAGGCTCTTCCTCAATCCGCTGTTGGCCGACCCGGCCGCGGTGTTCGGCGCGGACGCGGTGGGCTCCATCGCCGACTCGGAGAGCGGCCTGATCGACTGGCCGCGTACCTCGCGGACAAAATACGCCGTCCTGCGCCGGCTGTTCGAGTCCTTCACCGACGCAGCCCTCATCGCCGACTTCGAGCAGTTCGTCGCCGCCGGTGGCGAGCGTCTGGCCGGACACGCGCACTTCGAGGCTGCACAGAGCGGCGCACCGGGCAGCGAGCGCTATCATCTTTTCCTGCAATGGGTGGCGGACCGGGCATTTGCATCGGCACAGGCACGCGCCCGAGCGGCCGGCATGCGCATCGGCCTGATCACCGATCTTGCCGTCGGCATGGATCGAGAGGGCAGCGAAGCCGCGACCCGACCGCAGGATCTGCTGTCGGGCCTGAAGATCGGCGCGCCCCCCGACGCTTTCAATCCGAAGGGCCAGGATTGGGGCCTGACCACCTTCTCGCCTGACGGGCTGATCACAGGCGGCTTCGAGCCTTTCATAGCAACCTTGCGCGCGGCGCTGCGCCATGCCGGTGGCGTGCGCATCGATCATGCAATGAGCCTGATGCGGCTCTGGCTGATCCCCGACGGCGCCGATGCCCGCGACGGCGCCTACTTGGCCTATCCGGTCGACGATCTGCTGCGGCTGCTGGCGCTCGAATCGCATCGTCACCGCGCCATCGTGATCGGCGAGGATCTCGGCACCGTCCCTCCGGAGTTCCGTCGGCGCTGCAAGCGCGCGGGCATCGCCGGCATGGACGTGCTGTGGTTCCAGCGCGACGGCGAACGGTTCCTGCCGCCGGCCAAATGGCGCGACGACGCCGCGGCGATGACGACGACCCACGACCTGCCGACCGTCGCCGGATGGTGGTGCGGCAAGGATGCCGGCCGCGCGCCCTTGTGGCGCGCCTTCGTCGACGCGGGCACAGCGTCGGGCCCGGCGCCGGGCCCCGATACTCCCGAGACGGCGGTCGATGCCGCGATCGCCTATGTCGCCCAGACGCCCTCGCCGCTCGCCCTGATCCCGCTGGAGGATGTCGTCGGCGCGGCCGAACAGCCCAATGTGCCAGGCACGCTCGCCGACCATCCCAATTGGCGCCATCGCTTCGATCGGCCGGCAGAGGATCTGCTGAGCGCGCCCGCTGCCGAACATCGTCTGCGCCTGGTGCGGGAGCGCCGATCATGACGCCGCGCGCCACGCAGCGCCTGCAGTTCCACAAGGGCTTCACCTTCGCCGATGCCGAGGCGCTTGTGCCCTATTTCGCCGACCTCGGCGTCAGCCATCTCTACGCCTCGCCGATCACGACCGCGCGCGCGGGCTCGATGCACGGCTACGACGTCGTCGATCCGACAACGGTCAATCCCGAGTTGGGTGGCGAGGCCGCGCTCGACCGCCTCTCGGCCGCGCTGAAGCGGCGAGACATGGGACTGATCGTCGATATCGTGCCCAATCACATGGCGGCCTCGCTGGAGAACGCCTGGTGGATGGACGTGCTTGCGCACGGCCGCACCAGCCGCTACGCCCGCTCGTTCGACATCGACTGGGAGGCCGACGACAAGGTCTTCCTGCCGTGGCTCGACCGGCCGGCCGCCGAGGCCGAAGCAGCTGGCGATAGCGCAAAGTTCGATCTCCCCAGACCCGGCGCCTACCGCCTGGGCTGGTGGCGCACCGCCGGCGATCGCATCAACTGGCGACGCTTCTTCGACATCAACGAACTGGTCTGCCTGCGCATGGAGGACGACGAGACCTTCGAGCGTGTCCACGCGCTGGTCCTGCGGCTCTGCGCGGCCGGCATGATCGACGGCCTGCGAATCGACCATGTCGACGGCCTGGCCGATCCCGCGGGCTACTGCCGGAAGCTGCGCCGGCGCCTGGGCGCGGCCTATCTCGTCGTCGAGAAGATCTTGCTGGCCGGCGAGACGCTGCCCCGGAGCTGGCAGTGCGACGGCACGACCGGTTACGACTTCATGGACCAGGTGAGTGCCCTTCAGCACGACTCCGGCGGCGCCGAACCGCTCGCGGCTACGTGGGCGGCATTGAGCGGCCGCCCGGCCACGTTCGCCGTGGAAGAGCAGGCGGCACGCCGGGAGGTCCTGGCGCGGAGTTTCGGCGCGCAGCTCGAAGCCTGCGTCGATGCCTTCGCCCGGACATCCCGCATCGAGGACGTCAGTCGCCCGGCCCTGCGCCGCGTGGTGACCGAACTGCTCGTCCACTTCCCGGTCTATCGCACCTATGCGACCGCCGACGCGCGGCCGGCCGGCGACGAGACCTTCCTGGCAAAGGCCGTCGCGGGCGCCAAGACGACCGGCCTGGTGGCCGACGCGTGGCTCGTCGACCGGCTGCACGACTGGTTCGGCGATCCCGCCGCAAACGCCGAGCCGCTGCGACGCTTCCAGCAGTTGAGCGCGCCGATCGCGGCCAAATCCGTGGAAGACACCGGCTTCTATCGCTATGGCCGTTTGCTCTCGCGCAACGACGTCGGCTTCGATCCGCATCGCTTCGCCGGCACGGCCGCGGACTTCCACGTCCAGATGCGCGAACGCCGGGCGACATTTCCGCAGGCGATGCTCGCCACGGCCACGCACGATCACAAGCGCGGCGAGGATGTGCGCGCACGCCTGGCGGTCTTGAGTGAACGGCCGACGGTCTGGACCGCGCATCTGCGGAACTGGATCGAGCGCGCGCCGGGGCTGCATCCCGCCGATCTCGCGATGCTCCTGCAGACCATCGTCGGCGCCTGGCCGCTCGAGCTCGAGCTCGACGATTCGGCGGGACGCGCGGCCTTTGCCGAACGGCTCGTGGGCTGGCAGGAAAAAGCGCTGCGCGAAGCAAAGCTGCGCAGCGACTGGGCCACGCCGAACGTTCCCTATGAGAAAGCGGCGCGCGACTTCGCGATTCACCTGGTCGCCGGGGACCGGCACCCCGCCCTCCTTGCCGATATCTTCGCCTTCATCCAGGAGATCGCGCCGGCGGGCGCCGTGAACGCACTGGCACAGGTCGTGCTGAAGCTCACGGTGCCCGGCGTTCCCGATCTCTACCAGGGCACGGAGTATTGGGACTTCAGCCTGGTCGATCCCGACAATCGCGGCCCCGTCGACTTCGCGGCGCGCCGCGCGAGCCTCGGCACGACCAGCGTGGCGACCGCGCTTGCCTGCTGGCGCGACGGGCGGATCAAGCAGCTCGTCATTCATCGACTTCTGGCGCTGCGTCGGGCGAAGCCCAAGCTGTTCACCGACGGCACCTATGAGCCGATCGAGGCGCCCGAACACCTCGTGGCGTTTCGGCGGCACCAGGGGACCGAGACAGTGCATGTCGTGGTACCGCGCCTGGCCGGGTGCCTGTCGCTCGATCCTGGTCAGATCACGGGAAAGAAGGATGTCGCCCATGGGCCCTCACCCGGTCCCGAACTCTTCGACGATCGCTTGCCGGTGTCGGTCTGCTCCACATACCGCCTTGAATCTGCGGGAATATTTCCCGCCCCTGCATGAAGAGGCATGGGCTGTGGCATTGCTGTGATCGGCGCACTTTTGTACTGCTGCGGTCTTGCCGCACTGCAGCAAAGCGACAAGATTTTGCCAGACTTAACAGTCACTCTTTTCGAAATCGCGACTGCGTCAGATCGGCATTCTGGGCTCCTTGCTGCAACCGGGCCCGCCCGCCGCCGTTTGACGAATCGGAGCATGGCGACTTGGGCAGGCAATGAAGAAGAGGCGTCCTTTGAGACAGGCGTTCGGGGTCGGTTTGCTGCTGCTCTCGGGCTGCAGCGTGGCGCAGAACGCGCGTAGCGACTTCGGCAAGGCAACCCATGCGATCGCATCCGCCACCCAGTCACGGTCCAGCCCATCCGCAACATCGGCGAGAAAGGCCGACACCAGAACAGCGGGCAAGACTTCGAGCGCACAGGATCCTTCGAGGCCGGAAATCTCCAAGCCGGATCCGTCGAGGGACGTGATCGCCGGGATGCCCGCAAGCCTTGTGGGGAAGAGTGAAGGCCAGATACGCGCCCTGCTCGGCCCGCCAACAAGCGAGGAGGATCGCGCGCCGGGCAAAACCTGGCACTACCGGGACGGTCAATGCACGGTGGACGTCCAGCTCTATCCGGATGTCCAGACCCGCCAATTCGGCACTCTTGCGTATGAGGTAAAGAGCGATGACAGCACCGATGAAGGAAAACGTCTCTGCGTGGCCCAGCTCAGGTCCCGTACCGAGCGCGGGGGTGGATGACGATTCGGCCGGCCGCATCCGGCTGATTTTCGTCGACGACGACGACGACTATCGCGAGGCGGCGTCGGGCGAACTGGCCGACCTCGGGTTCTCGGTCCAGAGCTTCTCGGACGGCCCCACGATGCTGACCTCCGTGCTCGACGGCATCGACGCGGACGTCATCGTCCTCGACTGGAACCTGCCGTCGCTCACCGGCATCGACCTGCTGCCGCGCCTGCGCCGCCAGGGCATCCTGTTGCCGGTCGTGTTCCTCACGGGACGCTCCTCGCCGGTGCACGAGAACCTTGCGCTCGACAGGGGCGCACTCGACTTCGTCGACAAGTCGCGCGGTGTTCCCATCCTCGCCAAGCGGCTGCGCCTGCTTGTCGAGCCGGCCAAGCGCCCGGCCGAACTCGAGATCGACGAAACGCTGCATTGCGGCCGCCTTATGCTGAAGCCGCGCATCGGCCGCGCCTTCTGGGATGACGTCGACGTCAACCTCACGCTGACGGAGTTCAACATCGTGCGTTTGCTCGCGTCGAATATCGGCAGCCACGTGACCTACCGCGCAGTCTACGACTGCATGCATCACGTCGGCTTCATCGCGGGGAGCGGCGAAAATGGCTATCGAACCAATGTACGGTCGTCGATCAAACGGATACGAAACAAGTTCCGGATCGCCGATCCAAATTTCGCCGAGATCGAGAACTACCCGTCGTTCGGATATCGATGGGGCACGGCCGAGGCGCCGACGCCGGCTTAGATTTCTGTGGGCGGCGCGCCGGCTCGGCGCGTCGCTCACGGTCAAGCTCGTCGGCCTGGTCGGCATCTTCATCGCACTGCCCGTCGTCCTGTACGGGCAGTTCGAGCATGCCGATCACCAGATGCGGGACCTCGTGACGCGCGCGATCCAGGATCGCAGCAAGCTCATTTCACACGCTCTGGCGCCGGTCCTCGACAAGGCGCAGCCGGCCGCCGATCCCGCGCTCAATGCCCAACTGGCGAAATTCACCAGCGACGGCACGGTGTTGCGGCTGATGCTGCAACCGCCCGACGGCAACGGCTTCTACTTCGTGGCGTCGGCGCCCACCATCCACGCCGATGACGTCGCGCCCGAGCTCGACGAGCTGTCGCGCCGCGGCATCCTGAAGAAGCTCTCCGAGGCCTGCATGTGGGATGCCTCCGATGAGTTGCGCTACACGCAACCCAACGGCAGCGTCGAACTCCTGACCTCGATCATTCCGATCAAGAACGGGCGCGGCTGCTGGGTGCTGACCTCGACCCACACGACCTCGGAATTCCTCAACACCTCGATCGGTCGGCCTTATTGGGAGACCCGTGCGGTCCGCATCGCGGCGATCATCTATCTCGTGGCCGTGCTGCTCGCCCTGCTCGCCGCGGTCAGCATCTGGATCAGCCTGCGCCGGTTCCGCGACGTCGCGGGCGAAATCGCCGAAGGCCGCATCGGCGACTACGCCTTCTCCCAGCGCAATGTCGTGCCGGAACTCTCGAGCGTTGCCCGCGGCTTCGACAAGCTGGTGCTCGACCTCAAGCGCCTGTCGCAGCAGATCCGCCAGTCCGCCGAGGACAACGCCCACTCGTTCAAGACGCCGCTGGCCGCCGTGCAGTCCTCGCTGTCGCCGGTACGGCGCGCGGTGCCGCTGGAGGACCAGCGGGCGCGGCGGGCGCTCGCCATCATCGATTCCTCGCTCGCCCGGCTGCTCGCGCTGGTCAATGCAGCGCAACGCCTCGACAGCAACGCCGCCGACATGGCCGAGGCGCCTCGCATCCTGGTCAACCTCACCGAGATCGTAGGCGATGCGACCCTCAATTTCCGCGAGATCATGGCGAGCAAAGACATCCGCCTGATCCGCCGGCTCGACGATGCGGTCATGGTGCGCGCCGGCCAGGGCGTTCTCGAGATTGCCCTCCAGAACATCCTGGAGAATGCGATCAGCTTCTCGCCGCGCAACAGCTCGGTCGTGATAACCCTCACCCGGAATTCCCACACTGTCGATCTCCAGGTCGACGACGAAGGGCCGGGTATCGACCCGGACAAGATCGATCGCGCCTTCGAGCGCTATTTCTCGTCGCGCCCGAATGCCTCGAAGCTGCAGCCGGCGGCGCGCGAGGGAGACCCGGTGGGTCACTCCGGGCTCGGCCTCTGGATCGTTCGCCGCAACATCGAGTTGTTGGGTGGTCAGGTGAGCGCCGCCAATCGCATCGGTGGCGGCCTTTCGGTTGCCATCGTCCTGCCACGTAACGGCGACTGACCGAGCAACCGAGGCACAATTTGATCACTGGCCGCAGCAAAGTGCGCTGCCTAGCTTCGACGGCATGGATACCGTCACCAGTGATCTCTCCAAGTTCCAGCAACAGGGCTCGGCCCAGATCCATCCCGTCATCCTCTCGGGAGGATCGGGGACGCGCCTGTGGCCGCTATCGCGCTCGGCCTATCCCAAGCAGCTCCTCCCGCTCGTGTCCAAGCGGACGCTGCTCCAGGAAACGGCGGCGCGCACCCTGAACGACGTGGGCTTTGCCGCGCCGCTTCTGATCTGCAACGAAGAACATCGCTTCCTGGTCGACGAGCAGCTTCGCCAGGTCGGCATCGAGCCCTGTGCCATCCTCCTCGAGCCGACCGCGCGCAACACCGGCCCCGCCATCGCCGCGGCGGCGCTGTGGCTGCTGACGCGCGATCCCGATGCGCTGATGCTCGTGCAGCCGTCCGACCACGTCATCGCCGACACCGTGGAGTTTCATCGCGCGGTGATGCGCGGCCTGGCGGCAGCCCAGAGCGGCCACCTCGTGACCTTCGGGATCAAGCCTCACCGCGCCGACACGGGCTACGGCTACATCCAGGCCGGACCGGCGCTCGACGGCGCCGACGGCGTACAGGCCGTCGGGCGCTTCGTCGAAAAGCCCGACAAGCCCACCGCCGAAGACTTCCTCGCCGACGGCGGCTTCTTCTGGAACAGCGGCATCTTCCTCCTGGGCGCGCGCGCCTATCTCGACGAACTGTCGCGGCTCAACCCGGACATGATGACGGCCTGCGAACACGCCGTGCGGGACGGCAAGCCCGATCTCGCCTTCTTCCGTCTCGCCGCGGAGGCCTTCGGCGGCGCGCCGTCCCTTTCGATCGACCGCGCCGTCATGGAGCACACCACGCGTGCCGCCGTCGTTCCAGTCGACATGGCGTGGAGCGATGTGGGCTCCTGGCGCGCCTTGCGCGAGATCGGCGTCAGCGACGTGGACGGCAATGTCTTCCATGGCGACGTGATCGCCGACCGGGTGCGCAACTCCTACATCCGGACCGAGGGCAAGCTGATCGCCGCGGTCGGTGTCGACGACCTCGTCATCGTGGCGACGGAGGACGCCATTCTCGTGACCGGTGCGGACGAAGGCGCGCAGGTATCGGCTCTCGTCGAAACGCTGCGTCTGCGCAACCGCTCCGAGCCCAACCAGCACACGACGGGCTATCGCCCGTGGGGCAACTACCGGACAGTCGATTCGGGCGAGCGCTTCCAGGTCAAGCGGATCACCGTGAAACCCGGCGGGCAGCTCAGCCTGCAAAAGCACTATCACCGCGCCGAGCATTGGGTCGTGGTCTACGGCACCGCGCTCGTCCAGCGTGGAGAGGAGCGCATGCTCGTGCGCGAGAATGAGTCGGTCTACATCCCGATCGGCACCGAGCATCGGCTGGAGAACCCCGGCAAGGTGCCGCTGCAGCTCATCGAAGTCCAATCCGGCGCGTACCTGGGCGAGGACGACATCGTGCGCCTCGCCGACACCTATGGCCGCGCCTGAATGGCACTACAGCGAGAGGTGACGCCATGCTCACTGCTTTTGCACTGCTTCGTTCCGTTGCCGGCTCCGGCATCGTGATCGCGCTGCTGGCGCTCGGCGCCTGCGGCGACGGTGACAAGACGCCGATCGTTCCCGACCCCTCGGCAGTCAGCCCTGGCGATACCTCGATGATGCAGCTCGCCCCCACACGCGGCGCCGCCGACGGCAGCGCGCTCACAGCGGTGCGCTCGACCGCCGACTACAAGCTCGGCCCGAACGACCACACGCGCATCATCGTCTACGGCCAGCCGACCCTGACCGGCGAATACGTGCTCGACGGCAACGGCGTGCTGTCGTTCCCGCTGATCGGCAACGTCCAGGCGTCGGGCATGACGCCGACCCAGCTCCAGCACACGATCGCGACCAAGCTCGACCCCGACTACCTGCACAATCCCAGCGTCAGCGTCGAAGTCTCGACGCGGCGGCCGTTCTACGTGATCGGCGAGGTCCAGAAGCCCGGCAGCTATCCGTTCGTCACCGACATGACGGTGCTCAACGCCATCGCCACCGCCGGTGGCCAGACCTATCGCGCCAGCATGTCGAGGTTCTACGTGAAGCGGCTGCAGAACGGCCGCACGGTGCGGGTCGCGGCGACACAGGAGACGATCCTGCATCCCGGCGACACCGTCGAAGTCCTCGAGCGGTATTTCTGATGGTCCATGTGCCCGACGAATTTCCCCGCCTCGCGTCGCGGCGTCCGACGCTGCGGTCCGTGCCCTCCACCGAGCGCTATCTGCCGGCAGCGGCTCCGCTCCTGCGGCCGCTCCCGCCTGCCGAGGAAGGTCTCGGTGACACCCTGCGCAAGCTGTGGCGACACCGCCGGCTGATTGCGGTCACGACCCTGCTGCTGGGTGGCAGCGCGACCTTCGTCGCCTGGACCTTGCCGTCGTTCTATGAAGCCGAGGCCCGCGTGCTGGTCGGCGTCGATTCGCCTCGTATCTTCAACGCCGAGGCCATCATCACCGACATCAGTCCCGACGCCGAGCGCGTCGCCAACGAGGGCTTCGTCCTGCAGTCGCGCACGCTGGCCAAGACCGTCATCGACAAGATGCATCTGGCCGACAATCCGCAGTTCAATCCCGAACTCGGCAAACCGTCGCTGTGGGCGCGCCTGACGAGCCTCAAGACCTATCTGCCGGAGGGCGTAACCGCCTGGCTCGGCCATCTGGGCAAGACGCCGGCCAAGGCAGCCCTGCCCGACGCGACGCTGACGGCGCGCGACAACCGGCTGATCGACATCTTCCTGTCGCACATCGACGTCTCGCTGCTCGGCCGCTCGCATGTGCTGAGCGTCAAGGCCGACGCACGCGACCCACAAACCGCCGCGTCGATAGCCAATACGCTCGCCAACACCTACATCGACTACCAGCGACGCGACAAGGTCGCGACCATGGACCGGGTCGACAAGTTCCTGCTCGGCCGCGTGACCGAACTGCGCGAGCAGGTGCGCAAGTCCGACCAGGCGGTCGAGGACTATCGCCGCAGCCACGGCCTGTACAAGAGCTCGGGTAGCGGCGTCACCGCGCAGCAGTTGACCGAGCTCAATACGCAGCTGATCGCCGCGCAGACCGCGAAGGCCGAGGCCGAGTCGCGCCTGCAGGAAGCCAAGGAAGTGAGCAAGACCAACATGGGCGGCGAGAGCGTGCCCGAGGTCCTGAAGTCGCCGCTGATCACGGTGCTGAAGCAGCAGGAAGCCGACGCCGAACGCAAGGCGGCGGAATTGTCCGCGTCCTACGGCAGCAAGCATCCTTTGATGGCCAACGCCAACGCCGAGGTCGGCAATGCCCGGCGCAAGGTGGCCGCCGAGGTCGCCAAGACGATCGACGGCCTCGCCCGCGAAGCCCGTACCGCCGACGCGCGCTACGAGGCCCTCAGCCAGAATTTCGAGAAGTTGAAGAGCCAGATGGGCCAGGTCAACGACCAGTCGATCGGACTCGAGGCGCTGGAACGCGACGCCACCGTCAACCGCAATCTCCTGGAAGCGATGCTCAATCGCGCCAAACAGAGTTCCGGCGCCACCGAGATCCTGCAGGCCAATGCCAAGCTGGTGTCGGCCGCGGCTCCCAGCGAGGCGCCGAGCTATCCGCCCAAGTCGCTGATCGCCTTCCTCGGCATTGTCGGCGGCCTGCTGGCAGGATCGGCACTCGCCCTGCTGCGCGAAGGCGGCGACCACTCCTTCCGCCGGGCCGACCAGATCGAGGCCACGATCGGCCTGCCGGTCATGGCGATGATTCCCCAGGTCGGCGCGCGGACGCCGCCGGCGATGGAGGTCCTGCGTCATCCCACGTCCGTCTACAGCGAGGCCCTGCGGCGCCTCCAGGTCGGCATCGAGCTGTCCGAAGCCGCGGCATCGCCCAAGACCATGCTCTTCACCTCGGCCACGCCCTCGGAGGGCAAGTCGGTGATGGTGGCTTCGCTCGGCCGCCTGCTCGCCTCGAACGGCAAGCGCGTGCTGCTGATCGACTGCGACTGGCGCAGCCCGCGCCTTCACCAGATCTTCCGCTGCACCAATCGCGAGGGCTTGGCCTCCCTGCTGTCGGACAAGGCCGACACCGTGTCGCTCGACAATCTGATCCATCACGATGCGCTGTCCGGCGTCGATGTGCTCACCGCCGGCAACTGGAGTCCGCGATCGGCCCACTTCATCGGCTCGCCGCGCATGGGTCAGCTGGTCGAAGCGCTGACCCAACACTACGACTTCATCATCCTCGACACCGCACCGGCACTGGTCACGGCCGACGTCCTCAGCCTGTCGCGCATCGTCGAGAAGGTGGTGTTCGTCGTCCGTTGGGGTCACACGCGCCAGGATGCGGTGGTCGAGGCGCTGAAGCAGATCGCCGACGCACAGGCGAGCATCGCGGGCGTGGTGCTGTCGCGCGTCGTCGCCCGCCAGTATCGCCAGTACGGCTACCGGGACCCGTTCTACGAGTACACGCGGCCGGTCAAGGCGAGCTTCGGCTGATCCGGCCCATGGCCCAATCGGACATCCTGTTCGTCACGCGCTACTTCTGGCCCGAGTTGATCGGTTCGGCGCCGTTCACCAGCGATATCGCCGAGTGGCTGGCGCGGCACGGACACCGGACCACCGTGCTGAGCGGGCTGCCGCACTATCCCGACGTCGAGGTCTTCCCGGCCTACCGCAACGGGCGCCGCCGGCGCGAGACGGTGGGCGCCGTCGCCGTCGAGCGCGTGCGCTCGGGGCCGCCGCGCAAGCCGTCGGCCCTGGCGCGGATCGTCAACGAGGCCGGATTCCTGTGGCGCGGGCTCGGCGCCCTGGCCGTCGGGCGCGTGAAGCGCCATCCGGTGGTGCTGGCCCTGTGCCCTTCCATCCTGTGCGTGGCCCTGGCCGTCGCCGGCCGCCGCCAGGGCGGCGTCTGCATCGCCATCGTGCATGACATCCAGTCGGGCCTCGCCGAGCGGCTGGGCATCGGTGGCGGCCGCCTGGCGTCGATCATGCGCATCACCGAGCGTTTCCTGCTGAACCGGACCGACCTGGTTGTCGTGCTGTCGGCGGAGATGAAGGAGCAACTCCGCTCGATCGGCGTCACCGCGCCGATCGACGTCATCCCGCTCTGGGTCGACACCGATCACATCCAGCCGGTCGACACCCCGCGCCGCCCCACGGTGAGGGTGCTCTACAGCGGCAACCTCGGCCGCAAGCAGGGCTTGGGGCAGGTCGTCGCCATGGCCGAGGCGCTGGCCGAGCGCCGGCCGGAGATCGAGATCGTGCTGCGCGGAAACGGCAACCAGATGGCCGAGCTCGCCGCGGAGATCGCGCGCCGGCGACTGACCAATATCCGCCTCGCCGAGCTTCAGCCCAACGAGGGGCTGTCGACGGCACTGGCGGCCGGCGATATCCATCTCGTGCCGCAGAACCCCGACGCGGCGGCCTTCGCCGTGCCCTCGAAGGTATTCAACATCATGGCAGTCGGCCGGCCGTTCGTGGCGACCGCGCTGCCCGACAGCACCCTGTGGCACCTGCAGCGCCGCAGCGGCGCCTTTCTTTGCGTGCCGCCCAACGAGCCGTGGTCCTTCGCCGATGCGGTGTTGCGCCTGGCCGACGACGGCGAGTTGCGCGAGGAACTCGGCCGGCGTGGCCGGGCCTTCGTCGAAGAGCACTACGCCAAGCCGCGCATCCTCGGCGCGTTCAAGGATTGCCTCGATGCCGTCGCCGCAAGTCGCTAGGGCGTCGAAGTGCTTCGAGTCAGGCGTTTCCGGCCAATTGGGAACCGCAAGCGATTCCCAATTGACCGGAACCCGCACCAGGCGGCGGTTGCTGATCTTCGAACCCGATGCCGAGGGCCATTCGCTCGAATGGCTGCAGCATCTGATCGCGTTCGCGGATTCCGGCACCGAACTCTTCATCCTGGCCGCCGCTCCGCTGTGCGAGGCGCTCGCGCGCATGCTGCCGGCCGGCGCGCCGGTCCACCTGCTGTCGCTGGGGCGATGGGAACGGCGGCTGTGCCTGCAACGTCCGTTGCCCATCGCCGCCTTCGCCCGGTGGTGGACGATGCGCCGCTATCTCCGGCGCACCGGCGCCGACACCGGCTTCTTCCTGATGCTCGATCTCCAGTCCCTGCCCTTCGCCCTCGGCCTCGGCATGGACGGCCGGCGCGTCTCCGGCATCCTGTTTCGCCCGTCGGTGCACTACGGCGAGATCGGTCCCTATGTACCCGACTCCGCCGAGCGGCGGCGCGACCGGCGCAAGGAGATGCTCTATCGGCGCATGCTGGCCAACCCGGCCGTCGATCGCGTGCTGTCGCTCGATCCGTTCTTCCCCGCCTATGCGCGCACCCACTACCGCCACGGCGCGAAGGTCGACGCCGTGCCCGATCCCGTTCATCCGCCGGTGGCAGCCGCCACGACCGTCGAGTCCGCCCCCGACGGCAGGGTTGGCTTCCTGCTGTTCGGCTACCTCGCCGAACGCAAGGGGCCGCTGGCGGTCCTTGACGCGCTGGCCCTCCTGCCGCCGGGCACTGCGCGCCGCGTGGCCGTGCGCTTCGCGGGCAAGGTCGACCCCGGCTTGCGCTATGCCATCGACCAGCGCTGCCGCGCCCTGGAAACGAGCCATCCGGAGCTTTGGCTGCGGATTGACGACCGCCGCCTCACCAGCGGCGAACTCGCCACCCTCGTCGACAGGAGCGACGTCGTGCTCGCCCCGTACCAGCGCTTCGTGGGCTCGAGCGGCGTGCTGCTGTGGGCGGCGCGTGCAGGCCGCCCCGTGCTCGCCCAGGACTTCGGCCTGATCGGCAAGCTGACGCGCGACAATCGGCTCGGCATCGCCGTCGATTCCGGAAATATCGAGCAACTCGCGCACGAGATCGTGCGCATGGTCGACTGCGGACCCGCGACCTTCATCGATCGGCCCGCCGCGGCGCGCTTCGTCGCTGCACAAACACCGCAACGCTTCGCCTCGCTTGTGCTTTCCGTGTGACCAAACTCCAGGTCCCACTTTGATCACAACATGACGCGGCTCTGTGCGTTGAGACTCCGACCTCAAGGAGCTCGACACATGAAACACGCCATCGCCGGGGCCGGCGCGACATCGCCGCTCGCCGTCAGCGCCGAACCTCGCGAATACGCCGCGCCCCGCGGCAGCGGCCGTACCATCTCCGAAGCCATCACCTGCCGGCTGATGGCGGGTTACGACGCGCTCGCCATCCTTGGCGCCGGCACGGCGGCACTGCACTGGGACTCCTACAACGTCGACTGGCGTCTCGGCGGTCTCGTGGTTCTGCTGGGCACGGTGATCGGCACGAACTTCCTGCACATCGTGGGGGCGCATCGCTTTGCGCAGTTCGGCCGGCTCGACCTGGCGCTGGCCCGCGTGCTCCTGGGATGGCTGCTCACGCTCGCGGCGCTGTTCGCCGCCACCCACGTCATCGATCCCATCACGGCCACCGACGGTCCATGGATCGCGGCGTGGTTCACGGGTGGCGCGCTCCTGCTGGGCGGCAGCCGTTTCCTGTTGTGGCGCCAGATGAAGGACTGGGAACGCGCCGGACGCCTTGGCGAGGTGGTGGCCATCGTCGGCGCCGGCCCGGTGGCGCAGCGGCTGCTGCGCGACCTCAATGCGCACCACGCCACCCTGCGCGCCAACTTGCGCATCGTCGGCGTCTACGACGACCAGGCGTCCCATCTGCCCGCGCACTGCATGGGCCATCCGATCCGCGGCACCGTCGACGATCTCGTCGAAGACGCCCGACGGCTCGGCATCGATACCGTCATCGTGGCACTGCCGCTGGCCGAGGACCGCCTATTGGTCGACACACTGAACCGGCTCTGCCTCGTCCCCGTCGATGTGCGCCTCTGCCCCGATGCCTTCGGTCTGCGGCTGGGCGAGATCCGGGCCAGTCACATGGGCGGCCACACGTTCCTCAACGTCGTCGACCGGCCGCTGCGCGACGGTCGCTGGGCGATCAAGGCCCTGGAAGACCGCATCCTCGGAGCGGCGATCGTGGCGCTCATCGCTCCGGTGCTGCTGGCGATCGCCATCGCCATCAAGCTCGACAGTCCCGGCCCCGTGTTCTTCCGCCAGAAGCGCTACGGCTACAACAATCGCCTGATCGAGGTCTGGAAGTTCCGCAGCATGTACGCCGAGATGACCGACGCCAATGGCGAGCAGCTCACGCGCCGCGACGACCCACGCATCACGCGCCTCGGCGCCTTCTTGCGCCGTACCAGCCTCGACGAGCTGCCGCAGTTCCTGAACGTGCTGCGCGGCGAGATGTCGATCGTCGGCCCCCGTCCGCACGCGCTCTCCGCCAAGGCCGGCACGCTGCTCTACCAGGAGGCCGTGAAGTACTACGACGCGCGCCATCGCGTGAAGCCGGGCATCACGGGCTGGGCCCAGGTCAACGGCTGGCGCGGCGAAACCGACACCGTGGAACAGATCCGCAAGCGGGTCGAACACGACCTCTTCTACATCGACAACTGGTCCATCCTGCTCGACTTCAGGATTATCGTGCGCACCATTCTCGGCGGCTTCATGGGCCGTCATGCCTTTTGAGCACGGCGCAGGCCGCCCCATGCGCTGCCTCTGGCTCACGCTCGCCGACCCCGAGCCGCGCCATAATGGCCAATACGTCTATTCCGGCGGGCTGATCGATTCGGTCGCGGCGACCGGCAGCGACATCGAAGTTCTGGGCCTGCGCCGGCCCGAGTCGGATCGCTGCAACGGCACGCGCAACGACCACGTCGTCTGGTGGCTGCCGGGCGATCCGCTCGACACTCGCCAGTCGCGCTGGGGCAGCCTCGCCTCGTGGCTGCCCCACATCGCCTATCGCTGCCACACCGCCGCGATGCGCCGCGAGCTGGACGAGTTGCTGCGCCGCGGCGGCTGGGACGGCATCGTGTTCGACGGCATCTCCGTCGGCTGGGCGCTGCCGCGCGTGCGCGCCCACTATGCCGGCCGCAACGACAGGCCGCGGCTGATCTACGTCTCGCACAATCACGAGGAAAGCCTGCGCTTCCAGGTCGCCGAGAGCCAGCCGCGCTTCTTCAAGCGCCAGGCCGTTCGCTTCGACGCCCTGAAGGTCTCGCGACTCGAGCGCGAACTCGTCGACCAGGTCGACTATGTCACGGCCATCACCCCGGAAGACCTCTCGCTCTACCGGCGCCGCTGCGACAAGCCGATGGGTGTGGTGACGCCGGGTTACCGCGGTCGGCGTCTCAAGGAGCGCCGGATCTCGCGCGACCTGCCGCGCCGCGCGGTGATCGTCGGCTCCTTCGACTGGATCGCCAAGCGCATGAACCTCGAGGAGTTCGTCGACGTCGCCGATCCCCTGTTCGCCGAGCAGAAGGCCGAGTTGCAAGCCGTCGGCAGCGCCGAGGAGTCCTTCCTCGACCGCCTGCGCGGCCGCACGGTGGCGACACGTTTCACCGGCACGGTCCCCGACCTCACGCGCTACATGGACGAGGCCCGCATCGCCATCGTTCCCGAGCGCAACGGCGGCGGCTTCAAGCTCAAGGTGCTGGAGTATGTCTTCAACCGCATCCCGGTCTTCGCATTGACGGGTTCGTTCGCCGGCGTGCCCCTGCGCCACAACGACAGCGTCATGCTGTTTCCCGATCATGCCGCCCTGGCACACGGCGTGCTCGAGGCGATCGACGACGTCGACCGCTTGAACGCGTTGCAGGAGAACGCCTACACGGCCTGCCGGGACCATTTCGACTGGGCGAGCCGGGGCCGGCAGCTCCTGTCGGTGATCGCCGCGTCATGACCGCCAGGCGCCTCGACGCGATCGATGCGGCGCTGATCGTGCTCTTCCTGATCGGCCTCTATCTCGGCGTGTCCCTGCAGATCACGTCGAAAATCCCGCTGACCTGCGCGCCGTCGGGCGTGGCCGGCATGGTCATGCTGTGGCGCCGGCGCGACAATATCCGGCCCACTCACCTCGCCGGACTCTTCGCGGTGATCGTCCTGTATCTCGGATCGGTGCTGGTCGCGTCGGACGTGTCGTTCCTCAGCAAGCGCTTCACCGGCCTCGTGCAGCTTACCTACTCCCTGGTGATCGGCTACGCGATGTTCCTCACGCTGATCGAGGCCGAACGCGACCAGGTCGCGACGATCCTCCTGGTTTTTTGCCTCTGCATCATCGTGGGATGCCTGCTCGAGAACTACGCCGGCCTGCGGCCGATCAGCGACAGCGTGCGCGATCACCTGTATGCCTCCGGTGTGGTCTACGACGCCGATCGGCGCGACGAGATCCTGTACGGCCGCATCCGGCCGAAGCTGTTCACGTCGGAGCCTTCCGCCGTCACCTTCGCCTACACGCACTATTGTTCGGCATGGCTGGTCATCAGCCGCTCGCGCTACAAGCTGCCGATCTATGCCGGGCTGGTGGGCCTGGCCCTGGTCGTCCTGCCGGGACCGACGCTGGTGCTGATGCTGCTGCTGGCGGTGCCCTATCTGGTCCTGCTCGCCGGCGCGCGGCCCGGGCGCCCACAGGTCACGCGCATGATCGGCGCGGCCGCACTCTCCAGCCTGATCGTGGGCGTCGCCTTCGTCCTCGGCACTACCCTGTTCGCCGCCCGCATCGCCCAGATGCAGCACGGCGACGACGCGAGCTTCTTCTATCGCTTCACCGGCCCGATGCTCGTGGCGTTCGACATGTTCCGACACCATCCGTGGGCCGGCTCGGGCCTGACCGGCGAGCCCTACATCGCCAACGAGGTGTTGAACGTCTACATGAACTCCGGTTCGTTCTCGTCGGCCTGGCGCATTCCCAAGGTCGGCGACGTGCTCACCAACTATTTCTGGTTGCACTGGATCTATCTCGGCCTGGTCTGGGGCACGGCCACCTTCGTGGGCCTGTCGTGGTGGCTGCGCAGGCTCGGCACGCCCAGCGTGCTGTTTTGCTGGATCGTGTGGATCATCCTGGGTCAGGCGTCGGGCTCCTACGTCGGCCCCAAGACCTGGTCGGTTCTCCTGATCGCCGCCGCGGCCTCGATTCTGAGCCAGCGCGACGCCCCCGTGGCCGCACCACGCCGTGCGCCGCGACCGCTCTTCCTGTCGCGGGCGCTGTCGTGACCGCCGACGAAGCCCGCCGGCGGTCCCTGCTCGGCCTCGGCGCGGGCATCCTGGCGACGTTGCCGATCGCGGCCGCGGCCGACACGCGCCCCCCGGCCGGACGCCGGATGGTGTCCGCGGCCGACTTCGGCGCCAAGGGCGACGGCTCGGCCGATGACAGCAACGCGCTACAAGCCGCCCTCGATGCCGCCTTCGCACCCAATGGCCCGGGCTTCGTGACCGTTCCACCCGGCACCTACAAGGTGACGCGCACGCTCCGCGTCGCGCCGCGGGGCGACATCACGCGCCAGCACGGCATCGTGGCGCACGGCGCCAGGCTCCATTCGTCGATCGCGGACGGCGGCGACGTGCTCGCCTTCGATTGCCGGTCGACCGAGCGTTTCCTGCTGATCGACGGTCTCGACATCCTGGGCAGCGGCCGCGAGGGCGCCGGCCTGTCGCTGCAGTGCGAGTCCAAGGAACACTATCTCTACAATTTCTGCCTGCGCGACCTCGTGATCCAGGGCTGCGGCGGCGACGGCGCCCGCCTGCTGGGCGACGTGTTCGAAGGCCAGATCGTCAACAGCTACTTCCGCGACAACCGCAAGAACGGCGTCACCTTCGGGCATGGCCGGCTGGCCGGCATTCTGTCGGCCATCCATGTCTTCGGCTGCGTCTTCGGCCAGAACGGCCGGTTCGGCGTCGAGATGATCAACGGCTGCTACGACGTGGCCTATCACGGCTGCTATTTCCTGCTGAACGGCCGCAACGGGCTCGCCGCCGCCAACGGCTGCACCTTGCTCTCCAACTGCGGCTTCGAGAACAACCACGAGGCTGCGGCCGATTTCGCCGGCGGTGGGCCCGGCATCTGGCTCCAGGGATTCGGCACCCTGGTCGGCTGCACGGGCTATTCGATGTTCAAGCAGACCCGGCTGATCGAGGCACATGTCGTGGGCCAGTTCACCATGATCGGCTGCAGCGGCAGCGGCGACGGCAATGCCCGGGGCGCCGGCCTCGCGCTGATCGGCGGTGAACGCAAGGCGCGCGCCGCCATCATCTCTCCCAGTGGCACGGTGGAGTACAAAGGGGGCTTCGAGGCGGTCGAGATTGGCGGCAAGGACAGTGGCATACGTTTCGGGTCCGACTGGCGGAGCCCCAACCTGGCGCGCCTGGGCGACCATCATCTCTGGATCGACGCGAACGGCCGCCTGCGCCTGAAAAAGGGCGCGCCTAGGTCGGACGAAGATGGCGCGCCGGTAGGCTCATGATCGCCAGCAGCTCGCGCCGCGTCTCGGGCCAGCCCAGCAGCACCAACACCGTCACGAGAAGCGACGTGGCGCCGACGGCCACGATGCCCGTCAGCGTCGGCTGCGGCTCGACGCGCCGGACCAGGCAAACCGCAACCGCAACCGCAACCGCCGCGGACGCCGGCGGCGCGATCGCCCGCCAGATCTGGATCGCGCGAACCGGGCCCCGCCGGGCCGCCAGCCAGAAGCCGACCGGCGTGCGGATCACGAGGCCGACCATCGCGAGCGCGGCCGCGACACCAATGACCCCCCACTGCAGACCCGCGACGATCGCCGCGACGCAGAAGCCCGCATCGATCAGCGTGGCACGCAGCATCTCGCCGGTGCGCGCCTGCGACATATAGAGAAGCCCGACGGCGAGCAGGACCGGCAGGTACATCGCCGACACGCTGAACAGCGCGACCAGGGGGATCGCCTTTTCCCAGGACGGGCCGAGCAGGATCTGCACCACCCAATCGGCCGTCACCGCGGCCAAGGCGAATGCCGGCATGGTGAGCAGCGCCAGCTTCTGCATCACCTGGCCGAACACGGCGCGGTAGCGCGCGGGATCGTCGTTGAGACGGCTGAGCGCGGGCATGGCCGCGGCGTACACCGGAGCATTGATCGTATTGACGGGCATCATCAGCAGGCGCGTCGTGCGCTCATACAGGCCGAGTGCCGCCGGCCCCCACAGCCAGCCGATCAGGATCTGGTCGATACTGCGCGAGAAGGCCGTGGCGAGGCCGCTGCCCGTCACCGACGCGCCGAATCCCAACAGGCCCCGCACGCCGTCGGCACGCGCCGGCCGGGCCGGACGCCAACGGCAGATGATCCAGCTCGCGGCCATCAGAAGGAGCGGCGACACCAGCCGCTGCACCACCAGCGCCCAATAGCCCGCGCCATGGAGTGCCAGGCCAATGGCGGCGGCGAAGGCCAGCAGATCGGCCATCGTCTCGATGCCGGCGATCGCGGCGAACCGCATCTGCCGGCGCAACAGCGCCCAGTGCTGGACGGTCAGGCCGCTGGCGACGAAGGCGAGCGAAAGCCAGCGCGCCACGTCGGTAAGCTCGGGCTGGCCGTAGAATCGCGCCAGCAGCGGCGCAGCGGCGAACAGGCCACCGCCGAGCAAGCCGCCCACGCCGGCATTGATCCAGAACAGGGTCGAAACCTGCGCATGCGTGATGTCCTGGCGCTGGATGGTGGCCGCCGACAGGCCGAACTCCTTGACCAGGTCGAGGATGGCGCCGATCGCGGCCACCATGGCCAGCAAGCCGAAGGCCGACGGCGACAGCAGCCGCGCCAGCACCACCAGGGTGGCCATCTGGCCGAGCACGCGCACGCCTTGCGCAGCCATCAACACGACGCCGCCACGCCGCGAGCGCCGCCCCAGGTCCGCCGTCAGGTGATCGACGCCGAGCTCACGCTCAGGCGACTGCACGCTGCTTCCCGACCGCATGATCGACGTACCAGCGGTAGGTCGCCTCGAGACCCGCCTGGAGCGACGTCTTCGCCCGCCAGCCGAGCGAAGTAGCCAGATGCGTGTCGAGCATCTTGCGCGGGACGCCATCGGGCCGCGACGTGTCGAAGCGAATGCCGCCCTTGTAGCCCACGACCTTGCAGACCAACCCGACAAGGTCGCGGATCGGCACGTCCGACCCGGGCCCGAGATTGACGATCTGTTCCTCGGAGTAATTCTGCATCAGGAAGACCATGCCGTCGGCGGCGTCGTCGGCGAACAGGAACTCCCGCCGTACCGCGCCGGTGCCCCACACATCCATGGTCGGCGCGCGCGCCTCCCTGGCCTGATGGGCCTTGACCAGCAGTGCGGGAATGACATGGCTCTGCATGAGGTCGAAATTGTCACCGATGCCGTACAGGTTGCAGGGCATCGCCGAGACGAAGTCGCAGCCGTATTGCCGCCGGTAGGCCTGGCCGAGCTTGATGCCGGCGATCTTGGCGACGGCGTACCACTGGTTCGTGGGCTCGAGAGGACCGGTCAGCAGCGCGTCTTCGGGAATCGGCTGCGGCGCGAGGCGCGGATAGATGCACGACGACCCCAGGAGCATCAATTTCTCGACACCCAGGCGACGCGATGCCTCGGTGACGTTGGCCTGGATCATCAGGTTGTCGAAGATGAACTCGGCCGGCCGCGTGTCGTTGGCGTAGATTCCGCCAACCCGCGCCGCCGCCAGGAACACCGCCTGCGGCCGCGCATCGCGCATCCAGCGCTCGAGCTGCTCGGGCCTGCGCAGGTCCACCGACTCGCGCGGAGCCGTCAGGATCTCGCAACCCTCGCCCTGCAGTCGGCGCACCAGGGCACTGCCCACGAGGCCGCGGTGACCCGCGACCCAGACCTTCTTATTGCGCAGCGTGTAGGACGGGCTGGACATACCGATCTCCCATTTTCCTGATGATCATGCGGTCCGATTCGACCATTTCGGCGACGAGCTGCTCGAAGCTGGTGCGATGGCGCCAGCCGAGCTTGGTCAGTGCCTTCGCCGGGTCGCCCAGCAGCAAGTCGACCTCGGTCGGCCGGCGATACGCCTCGTCGAGCGCGACCAGCATCTTGCCGGTGCGGCGGCAGCAGCCGTGCTCGTCGCCTCCCGACCCGTGCCAGACGATGTCGCGGTCGATCTGTCGGAAGGCGAGCTCGACGAACTCGCGCACCGTGTGCGTCTCGCCGGTCGCCAGCACATAGTCGTCGGGCGCATCCTGCTGAAGGATCCGCCACATGCCCTCGACGTAATCCCGGGCATGGCCCCAGTCGCGCTTGGCATCGAGATTGCCGAGATAGAGGACATCCTGGAAGCCGCGTTCGATGGCCGCCACGGCGCGCGTGATCTTGCGGGTCACGAAGGTCTCGCCGCGGATCGGCGATTCGTGGTTGAACAGGATGCCGTTCGACGCATGCATGCCGTAGGCCTCGCGGTAGTTCACCGTGATCCAGTAGGCATAGAGCTTGGCCACGGCGTAGGGGCTGCGCGGATAGAACGGCGTCAGTTCGCGTTGCGGGGTCTCGCGGACCTTGCCGAACAGCTCTGAGGTCGAGGCCTGGTAGAAGCGCACGTCGTCGTGCATCTGCAGGATGCGGATCGCCTCGAGGAGCCGCAGTGTGCCCAGCGCGTCGGTGTTGGCGGTGTATTCCGGCGTCTCGAAACTCACCTGCACATGGCTCTGGGCCGCAAGATTGTAGACTTCCGTCGGCTTGATCTCGCCCAGCAGGCTGAGCAGGTTGGCTGAGTCGGTCATGTCGCCGTAATGCAGGAACAGGCGCACGCCGGCGTCATGGCGGTCGCGGTAGAGATAGTCGATGCGCTCGGTATTGAGCAGCGACGAGCGCCGCTTGATGCCATGCACGATGTAGCCGTGATTGAGCAGGAAATCGGCGAGATAGGCGCCGTCCTGCCCCGTGATGCCTGTGATCAAGGCAATCTTGTCTTTCATGAAAGGAACCTTCCGTTCAGGAGAAAAGCATTCGTTCGGCGACGCGATCCCACGAATAGGCGCCGAGGACATGGCGTTGTGCGGTCTCGGCCATGCGCTCGAGCCGTTGCGGGTCGGAGACGGCACTGACGATCGCCTCGGCCAGCGCCTCGGGCTCGGCGCGATCGACGAGGAAGCCATGCCGGCCGTTGTCGCTCAGCTCTGGCAGGCCGTTGCGGGCGAGACCCATGACCGGAGTGCGGGACGACATGGCCTCGAGATAGACCTGACCCCACGGATCGTTGAGCATCGGCTGCACCAGCAACGTCGCCTCGCGGTAGAGGCGTTGGAGTTCCTCCCAAGGCAGGTGGGCGTGAAACTCGATGCCGCGCATCGGCGGCACGAATCGCCGGCTGCGCTCGTCGCCCACGATCGTGAGGAAGAGATCGGGCCGGCGGCGCCGGGCCAGTTCGAAGGCGGACAGAAGCAGCATGCCGCCCTTGGCACGGAAGAGGTGCTTGGCCACGAACAGAAGGCGCGGCCGGGTATAGTCCTTCGGGCCGTGGAACGGCGCGATGGCCCCCGCGCCCGAGCCGACGGCGGTCACCCGGTCCGACGGCAGGCCGTAGTGCGCAACGATATGGTCGCGGACGTAGGCGCCGAAGGTGAAGACATGGGCCAGGCCCGCGAGGGCGCGCCGCTCGGTGTCCTCGAAGGCGCGGACGGCAGCGGCGGTGTAGCGGCCGGCCTCGACGTGATGCTGGCGCGACAGCGCCCACGTGTGATCGCAGTAAAGATAGTGCCTGATCGACCCATCGTCCTCGACAGCGGGAAGGTCGAAGGTTCCCGTGTGCAGGACATGCTCGACGCCTAGTCGACGTACCTCGCTCGCCACCTGCGCGGCCATGTGACGGCGCGCGCCGGCGCTGCGCAGGATCTGCTCGGTGCTGAGCGGCCGGCCACGTCCCGCCAACAGGTCGATGAGCGCCACGCGCGCCTTGGCAAGCGAGCCGATCTCCGGTGCGATCGCATCGATCCTGACGCCGCACCGCTCGAGCGCTGCCGAGACGTTGGCCGGCGCGCCCGACCATGTGCGCGCGGCGCGCGGATGACCGAAGACCGATGTCACCGCGATGCGCCGGAAGCGCGGCACGCGCGGGATCGTGTCGAGGAAAGGGGCAACGTCCATGCCCGCGAGAAGACCATCGCCGCCCATGGAGCGGCCAGTGATCAACCTGTGACGCCTCGGCGAGGCGCCACAGATTGATCACATTCGCACCGAGGTCCGCTCCCCGATAATCGGCGCCATGGACGGATCGTTCGACACCTTGCCGCGCGGCCCGCGCCGCCTCGCCTTCTTTTGTCCCGACGTCACGGAAGCAAGCACGCTCACCCGCGCGCGGCAGTTCATCGACCAGGGCTACGAGGTCACGGTCTTCGGCTTCCGCCGCCGGCGCTACAACATGGCCTACCAGCCCGAATGGCCGAACGTGCCGCTGGGCGTCACCGCCGACGGCAAGTACTGGCAACGCCTGCGCGCGCTGGTCGGCGCGCTGCCGGCGATCTTCGCCAACCGCGGCGTGCTGAAGCGGGCCACCGTGTTCTACGCCCGCAACATCGACCAGTTGCTGCTCGCCCTGCTGGCGCGGCTGGTCGCCTTTTCACGCGCCCCGCTCGCCTACGAGGTGCTCGACATTCCGCCGATCCTGATCCAGCGCGGACCGGCGGCCGGCCTGCTGCGCCTGCTCGAGCGCCTGTGTCTCGGCCGGATCAAGGTGCTCGTGCTGTCCTCGCCGGGCTTCCATCGCAGCTACTACGCGGCGATCCAGAAGTACGGCGGCCCGTGGTTCCTGCTCGAGAACAAGCTTCATCCGACCGTCGCGCGCCTCGCCACCAGGGCGGCGTCCGGCGAACCACACGCCGACAGGGGGCGCAATCGCCCCTGGGTGATCGGCTACTTCGGCCTGATCCGCGGCGAGGAGACCTTCGCGCTGATGACCCGCCTCGCCGACCGGCTGAAGGACCGGATTGTCTTCCGCTTTCGCGGTGTGCTGACGACGGTCGACGAGACCCGCTTCAAGGCCACGCTGCAGCGCCGCGGGAACATGGTCTACGGCGGCCCCTACCGCCCCTATCGCGACCTCGAGGAGATCTATCGCGGCGTCGACTTCGCCTGGGCCCTCGACCTCGAGCATGTCGATCACAATTCGCGCTGGCTGCTGCCCTGCCGCTTCTACGAGGCCGGCTATTTCGGCGTCCCGTGCCTGGCCGTGCACGGCTTCGAGGTCGGGTCGCTGGTGGAGCGCCACCGGATCGGCTGGACCTTCGACGCGCCGCTCGAGGACCGGCTGGTGCGCTTCTTCGAGAGCATCACGCCGGCCGACTACGACCGCATACGCGGCCGGCTGGACAGCATGCCGAGCGCGATGTTCGTGGCCGACGACGATGTCGCCCGGCTATCGAGGATCCTCGACCGCTGACGGCGTGGCGACGCGGTTCATCATCACGCAGTCGAATTCGACCAAGCGCAGCGAGCGATCCCGGCTCACCGGGTAGAGACCGGTGATGTCGAAGCCGCGCTCGCCGAGATAGCGGATCGTCTCCATGTAGCCCGGCATGCCCTTGTAGATGCCGATGACCGAGGCCTCGGTCTGCAGTCCACGCACGTCCGGCAGGCTGTCGCCGCCGCCCTGCAGCACCTCGATGTCGAAGCCTTGCGTATCGAGCTTGAGATAGGGACGGTCGAAGTTCAGGCGCTCCCGCAGCACCGGCAGGACCACGTCGAGCGTGTGCACGGTCACCGTCTCGACATGGCACGGCACGTTCAGCCCGTCGTAGTCGTTGATTCGGCTGTTGTCGGGCTGGAGGAACGAGCTGAACTGGTCGGACACCATGACGTTGATCGGCAGCTTGCCTTCCTGGGCGCCGAGCGCGTAGCCCTCGATGTGCCAATCGCTGTCGTCGCGGGCCTTCTCGCGCAGCAGATCGACATGGCGGCTGACTGGCTCGAAGGAGACGATCGGGCCGTCGTACAGCACCTTGTCGCGCAGGAAGTCATGGTACTGCCCGACGTTGGCGCCGACGTCGAGCACGCAGTCGACGCGCAGGCGCGTCAGCAATTCGCGCAGATGCAGGGCGAAGTCGCGCTCCTTCATCTCGCGGAGGGGGACGATGTCGTAGCCGAAGGAGCGGCTGACCTTGAGGACCGAATCCTTGACGATTTTCAGCATGGCGCCAGCATTGGCCGCGCCCGCGCCGGGTGACAGTGATCATTCGGTGGCCGGTCAGGCCGCCAGCGTCCGGGCCAAATGCACGGTGTCGAGCGCGAAGTGCCGCAGGTCGTAGAACATGACGGCGAGTTCGAGGGTGACGAGGCAAGAGGCTGCGTAGAAGGCGGCGGGATGCGTCGTCTCGAACCTCACGATCCTGTCGGGCAGCCGGCTCGCCAGGAGCAATGGCCGCAGCACGACGGCGAGCGCCACGCCGATGACCGCACCGGCGATCACGTCGCTCGGCCAATGGTAGCCGAGATAGACACGGGGCAGGCAGATGATGACCAGCGCCCATGCCATCGCCGCCGCGCCCAGCCCACGCGACCGGCTCCACAGCGGTACCGCCAGGGCGAAGAACAGCACGGCGTGATCGCTGGGAAAGGAACTGAAGGTGTTGAGCGTTGCCGGGTCGACGCCGAGCGGGAGGTGCAACCCGAGGCCCGGCGTATGGAGCGGCCTTTGGTGGAAGGGCAACCCGAGCTGGAGGATGCGCGAGACGACGACCGCGGCGACGCCGCCCAGCAACCCCACCACGACTTCCCGGCGACGCGTGCGGCCGTCGAACCACAGCCACCAGTAGAAGGTGACGAAGAGGCCGCCTTGCAGGATCGTCGAATCGGCGACATTGAACAGCACGGAGTCGAGCAGCGGATCGTGCCCTGCAGGTCGATTGATCAAGAGGAGGAACAGACGGTCGAGCCGCTCCATCGCTGTCATGTGAACGCCTCCGTTCTGCAACTTTACCGACAGTCGGGAGGGCCGAGGTGTGACATCCCTGTGGTGCGCGGCCGCTCGCGGCCTCGCGGGATACAGGGAGTATGGCATCGATTTTCAGGCCACCGGACGCTTGCGGCCGGGCCGGCCAAGAGTCGACTTGGTCCCCTTCCGGGTATAAAGCTAGCCCATCACCGCACAGGCTTTCATGGCTGCGGTGCCTGAGAGAGACGTGCGCTCCCGCCAAATTGCAGTCTATGCCCGCGACGGACGAAAAGCGGGCTTGTTGCGCGGTCGTGTCTCCGGTTTCCCGATCGTTCGAATTGCTGCCTACAAATTTTCGCGGGCACCTGACATCGCTCGTCCACGAATCGAGGAAATGATGCAGCCCCTGAAATCGATCCTGATGTCGGCCGCGCTGCTCTTGTCGGCCGCTTCCGCCGCGCATGCACAACAGACCGCGCCTGCGGCGCCCGCTGCTGCCCCGGCACGAACCTGCATCAATCAATACGCCGATGCGCAGGGAATCACGCCCGCCCACCTGGTGAACACGGGCTTCGAGATCAAGGCCGCGTTCCCGGGCGGACTTTGGCTGTCGAAGGGCAAGGAGACCTACTACTGCAACAGCGGCAACCCGCCGGATGGCGCCGTGATCTGCTGGAGCCTGCGCGAGCCGGTCAAGGGCGGACCCTGCCAATAGGCTCGTCACGCGCCCAAGGAGGGGCGGAATGATGCAATATCTCGGCGTCATGCGCGGAGCAGGTGTGCTCGCAGGCAGCAACGATGGACAGGATTTCGGCGCGGCCGAATACGATATCGACGGCTTTCGCACCCAGACCGGCGAGGTCGTGGCGTCGGGCGAGTTGCGCCTGCCGTCCGACATGCTGTCTCTCGCCTTCGGGCGAAACGACCTGCGGCTGCAGACCGAGGATGGCCTTCTGTTGACCGTGCGCTTCAGCGGCAAGCAGTTCCGCGTCGGCAGCAGTGCCGCCCATGTCGACGTGACCAACGGCCTGCCGCCGGCACGGGAGTGGCGGCGCTAGGCCAGACCACGGCCTTCGGAATATCCATTATCCATGTGGGGATTCTCACGACCGTGAGACGCCTTCGATGCCGATGGCATAGGGCTTTTCCGCGATTCGTCTCATTTCTCGCCACACCCCTCCCGCAATAATATTGCGCGTCCTTACCGACACGGGCGCTAGCGCCGTTCCAATCGGAAAAGACTCGAGGGGTGGCCGGACAAGGCAACGGCCCCGCCGCCGGTGAAGACGGGGGGCCGCGCTTGTCTCGATCGGTTTGTCTTCGCGCCGCACGGTCGCCAGTACATCCGTGGTCGGCGGCAGCGCGGAAGACGGGCCGCCGTTGCCGGCAGCCCAGCGGTCAGCCGACCGCCTTCAGATTGTCCGCCGACATCTTGCCACTGCGGCGATCGGCAACGAGTTCGAACTCGACCTTCTGACCTTCGGCGAGATTCGAGAGACCAGCGCGCTCGACGGCGCTGATATGGACGAAAGCATCGGCACCGCCGTTATCCGGCTGGATGAATCCGAAGCCCTTCGTCGCGTTAAACCACTTCACGGTTCCCTGAGCCATGGGAAAACCCTTTCACTACATAGACATGCTGCCCGCGCGCCCCATTGGGCGTCAGGCCGTCGAAATCGCACTTGTTTTCGGGATCATAGGTCGCTGGCGGCCTCGGCATGCGAGGCAGGAGCCAAAACTCGTCTGTCCGTCTATCGACCGCGGTCATATGGGCTTTTTGTCAGGCGATTGCAAGAGGTGTTGGAAAGCCTCCTTGCACGCCTGCCATCGCTGCGATGATGCCTCAACGGCCGGTGTCGATCCAGACGACCTTGGGCTCGGTGAAATTCTCGGCCGCCGCCTATGTCGCCAGCGACATGGCCGCGATGAAGCCCGTCCTGTCGATCATGAAGGGCGAGGAATTCCAGGCGGCCGTGTCGCGGCTGCCCGGCTACCGCATCAAGGACGCCGGCATGGTCAAGACGGTGGGCGAGGTCTTCCGGCAGTCCGGCTAATCATTCTCTTACCAGTGCCGCGCCCGAGCGCAGCACCGCCGCCGCCTGATCGACGATCCGCTCGATGACGTCGCGCGCGGAGGGGATGTCGCGCACCAGGTCGACGCTCTCGCCCGCCCAGACGACGCGCTGCCCGAAATCGTCGGCGGCGGAGGCCAGGTAACCGGCCTCGGTCTGCTTCTGCTGTCCCGCCAGCGCCTCTTCCTGGCCATGCCAGCGGTCGAAGAATTCATTGCGCAGCGCCCGCCCGGGATAGATGGCAGGCCACGCGGCGCCCCGGACGATGTCGAAGACGCGGGTTTGCGCGGTCTGATCGCCGCCCGACGCCACCGCCTTCTCCTTCATCGACTGGTCCCACAGCGACTCTCGCGTGGCGGTGAAGCGCGTGCCCATCGACACGCCGGCCGCACCGAGCGACAGCGCGGCGGCCAATCCCCGCCCGTCGGCGATGCCGCCGGCCGCGACCACGGGAATCGACCCGACCGCATCGACGACCGCCGGCACGAGGCCGATCGTCCCGCGCGTCATGCCGGAGTGCCCGCCGGCGTCGCGGCCCTGCGCGATGATCACGTCGGCCCCGGCCGCCGCGGCCTGCTTGGCCTGCTCCAGCGTCTGCACCTGGCAGATGATCTTCGAGCCTGCCGCCTTGATGCGCGCGGTGTAGGGCGACGGATCGCCGAACGACAGCATGATCGCCGCCGGCTTGGCGTCCAGCGCCACATCGAGCACCTCCGGCTTCTGATCGAGCGCCCACAGGATGAAGCCGACGCCGACCCGGGCATTGCCCGCTTCGGTCATCTCCCGGCGCACCGCCGTCTCGCTGGCATAGCCCGAGCCCACCATGCCGAGGCCGCCGGCATGGGTGACGGCGGCGGCCAGCTTGCCGCCGGCGGCCGAGCCCATCGGCGCCAGCAGGATCGGATGCTGGAGTCCCAGCAGGCGTGTCAGCGCGGTCTCGATGGTTGCCATGGCTTCCTCCTCATGAACGGGCGCGGTAGCTTCGGTACCTCACGGAAGTGGAGAACACCATGCACGGCGTCGTCTTCCCGGGCGACCGGAAGGTCGAGATCCTGAATTTCGCCGACCCCACGCCGGGCCCGGGAGAGGTCGTGCTGGAGATGAAGGCCTCGGGCATGTGCGGCTCCGACCTGCATCAATACCGCCGGCCGGCCACGGGGACGCAACCGCCGACGGGCGTGGCGCGGGGCAGCGGTCCCACCATCGCCGGACACGAACCGTGCGGTGTCGTCGTCGCGGTCGGCCCTGGCGTCGGCGCCGCCGAAGCCCGGCCCGGCGCCCGTGTGATGGTCCATCATTATCAGGGCTGCACGCAGTGCGGTCATTGCCGGTCCGGCTGGCAGCAACTCTGCCAGGACGTGCCCGTGAAAGTGTACGGCAGCAACGCGCACGGCGGACACGCCAGGTATCTCAAGGTGCCGGCGAACACCCTCGTTCCGCTGCACGACTCGCTCAGCTTTACCGCCGGCGCGGCGATCGCCTGCGGCTCGGGCACCGCCTACGGCGCGCTGCGCCGGATGAACGTCTCCGGCCGCGACACCATCGCGATCTTCGGCCAGGGACCGGTCGGCCTGGCGGGCACGCAGTTCGCCAAGGCGATGGGCGCGCGCGTGATCGCCCTCGACATCAGCCCGCAGCGGCTGGAAAGGGCCCGCGAATTCGGCGCGGACGAGGTGGTCAATCCCGGTTCCAACGATCCCGTCGAAGCGGTCAAGGAATTGACCCACGGCAAGTACGCCGACCTCACGCTCGACACGTCCGGCAACCGCGACGCCCGCCTCAACGCCATCCGCAGCACCAAGGTGTGGGGCACGATGTGCTTCGTGGGCGAAGGCAGCGACGTCACGATCGACGTGAGCCCTCACCTGCTGCGCCGGCAGATCACGCTGCTGGCGTCGTGGACCTTCTCGACCGTGATCCAGGCCGAGTGTGCGCAGTTCTGCGTCGACCGCGGCGTCGACGTCGACAGGCTGTTCACGCACAAATGGTCGCTCGACCAGGCGGACGAGGCCTACAAGCTGTTCGACAGGCAGTCGGACGGCAAGGGCGTCTTCCTCATCTGAGGCGGGCCCGTCAGCACGAGCGCGCAATGGTGCTTTGCTCGGTCACGATGAAGTCCATCGGAATGTCGTGGGGCTGCGGATGGATCGTCTGCAGCGCCGACCGCGCATAGCCCACGCCGACGATGCGCGGACGCCGCGCGAGGCTGGCCAGCGTCCGGTCGAAGAAGCCACCGCCGTGTCCCAGGCGGTAGCAGGCGGGATCGAACCCGACGAGCGGTGCGATCACGACGTCCGGCAGGACATCCTTGCCGCCGGCCGGCACCGGAATGTTCCACACGCCGGGCGTGACCGGCATGCCGCGGCGCCACTGCCGGAACACCATCGGCGCCTGCGCCTGGATCACGACCGGCAAGGCGCAGATCGCGTCGCGCTGCCACAGCCGCTCGATCCAGGTGAGCAGGTCGGGCTCGCCCCGGAACGGCCAGTAGACGGTGACGACCTTCCCCGAGACGTCGCCGAGAATCCGGTCGAGACCGGCGGCGATGTGCTCCGAATGGCGCCGGCGCTCTTCGCCAGGGATCGACAGGCGGGCTGCGATCAACTTCCCGCGTTCGGCCTTTCGCCATTTCTTCACCTCGGCCCATTGCCGCATGTCCGGGCCAGCGGCGGATGCGGGATGACCGGGCAGGCGCTCGACCAGGTGCATGTGGCACGGCGGCGAGGCGTAGCCGTCGTGAAGATCATCGTCTCCGGGATCCTGCTCGGCCATGGAACTACTCCTCAGCCGATCGCGGCGTTCGTGAGCGAGATGTTGGCGACATGGGACGACAGCATGTGCGCGAGGTCGGCGTAGAGTTCCTGGTCGCGCACGCGCGGCACCATTTCGCGCAACTTGCGCACGACCCAGCCCTGGCCGCGATTGAGGAACACGAGGCGCTCCCGGAGATCCTCGATCGCCATCGCCTTGGCATGGAAGGCGCCCATGCGCGGCGAGGGCTCGCCGCCGATGCGGGAGATCTGGCCCAGCAGCATCGCGCACCAGCGCGCCTCGTCATGGCGAATGTCCTGCAGGAGCCCCGTCAGGGGGCCGGGAGTCGCCTCGCGGGCGCTGTCGAGCGCCACCCGCGCCCCGGCCCGTTCGGCCTCGAGGAGTTCGTTGAGGAAATCGATGATTTCCACACTGCTGGCGTCGCCAATATCGATCACCGCGAAAGGCTAGCCGGTTCCATAACATTTGGAAAACGAACAAATCCCGTCGATGGTATCGAATAATCCGATATATAACACGCCATGGACACCGAACTCGCACGGACCTTCCTGGCAGTCGTGACCGCCGGCAACTTCGTGAGCGCCGCCGAGCGTCTCCACGTCACCCAATCGACGGTCAGCACCCGCATCCAGAACCTCGAGACGACGCTCGGCCGCAAGCTGTTCGTACGCAACAAGGGCGGCACGACCCTGACGCCGGCCGGCCGTCATTTCCAGAAGCACGCCTCGACGCTCATGCGCACCGTCGAGCAGGCACGCCACGACATCGGCGTCGCCGAGGGTTTCCGCGGCGCGGTGACGATCGGCGCGCGGTTCGGCCTGTGGGAGCAGTTCCTCATGAAGCTGCTGCCCGCGCTGCTGCGCGAGGCGCCGGACGTCTCGGTGCGCGCCGAGATCGCACTGGAGCCCGAGCTGATGCAGGGGTTGATCGAAGGCCATCTCGACATCGGCGTGATGTACACGCCCGAGAGCCGCCCCGGCCTGAAGGTCGAGCACCTGTTCGACGAGCGCCTGGTGCTGGCCTCGACCAACCGCAAGGGCAGGCCGGAGCCGGGACCGGGTTATGTCTACGTCGACTGGGGGCCGGAGTTCTTCGCCAAGCACAGCGCGAGCTTTCCCGACTTCCAGGGATCGGCACTCGCCGCCAACATCGGCTGGCTGGGACTCGAGCACGTGCTGCAGAACGGCGGTTCGGGATACTTTCCGCTGCGGCTCGTAAGGCCGCATCTGCCCGGGCGGAAACTCACCATCGCCGCCGGCGCCCCGGAATTCCGCCTGTCCGCCTATCTCGCCTACCCGTCCGATTCGGACGCCGGTGTCGTCGGCTACGCGCTCACCGCCATCCGACGCGCCGCCAAGGCCGAGCACCGGCGCTCGCAAAGATAGTTCTCCCAGGGCAAGCACAGTTTCGGCGCGATCGCTCTACACTTTCACGGACGAATGGGGACGCATGATGGAATACCGGCCGCTCGGGAAAACCGGCCTTCTCGCAAGCGTCGCCGGGCTCGGGTGCGGCGGCAATAGCCGTCTGGGCCTTGGCCGCGGCGCCAGCTTCGACGACTGCGTGGCTGTCGTGCGCACGGCCGTCGATCTGGGCGTCAACTTCCTCGACACCGCCGAGGCCTATGGAACCGAGGAGATCGTCGGCGCCGCCGCCCGGTCCTACGACCGGGACAGGCTGGTGATCTCGACCAAGGCGATTTTCAGGGCGGGCGAGGATACCGGCGAGACCGTGACCCGCCGGGTGGACGCGGCGCTGCGACGGCTGGGTCTCGACTACGTCGACATCTTCCATTTCCACGCCGTCAATCGGGCGGCCTATGAATATCATCGCGATGTCCTGGCGCCGGCCCTCACGAGGCTCAAGGAACAGGGCAAGGTCCGGCACATCGGCATCACGGAGACGGGGCCCAACGACCCCGAGCAGAAAATGCTCACTCAGGCGATCCAGGACCCTCCCTGGGAAGTCACCATGCTGGCCTACAGTCTCGTGAACCAGGGCGCGCGCCGCCGGATCTTCCCGGTGACCCTGCGACGGGGAATCGGCACGCTCCTGATGTTCGTCGTTCGCAACATATTCAGCAACGCTGCCTATCGCCGCGACGTCTTCGCCAAACTGGTCGAACAAGGCCATCTCGACGCGTCGATCCTGTCCAACGGCGATCCGCTCGGCTTTCTTGTTTCCGAAGGCGCCGCGGAAAGCATCACGGATGCCGCGTATCGCTACGCACGCCACGAACAGGGCGCCGACGTCATTCTCTTCGGCACCGGCGACAAGGCTCACGTGAAGGAAAACATCGACTCGATACTGCGTCCCTCATTGCCGCCGCCGATCCTCGAACAGCTTCACGCCCGGTTCGGGCACCTGACCGGCGTTGGGCTCGACCGACCGGGGCCCGTCACGAAATAATCCGGCGTTCAACGAAAAATATAGATCGGGCTCGACCAGACGAGATGGCCGTCCTCCTGCGTCAGGCAGACGTAGAGGGCGTTGTCGCCGGTACCCTTGAGCGTGAGGCGGCGCGACAGTCTGGCCGTGCGATGCGGGTTTTCATCCGGCAGGCGGAAAATCCGGATGCGGCGCCTGATGCCACCGGCTTCGAACACGAGATCGTCGCGACCGATATCGGTGACGGCAATGTCGCACTTCACCAGCGCGGTATCGATCTTCAGCCGGCCCTTCTGTGGGTCGGCCAGCAGCGCATCGAAGCCGCCGAAGCCGCCGGTCGTCAGCGCGGTCCAGGCGAGCGTGCCCGGGCCGGTCTGCTCGATCTTCTTGTCGAGGTTCCACATGTTGATCGGCGTTATGCGCTCGAAGCTGTTGCCGTCGAGCGTGGCTCCGCCGTCCCAGACCGTCTGCCGGCCGCGGCCGCGATACTCCGAGCCTTCCCAGATCACGCGGATGCGCCGGCCGAGTGCCGCGTCGTCGTAGGGTCGCCAGGTCTCGAGCACGTCGAGACCGTCGCGGATCTCCAGCCGCTCGATCGGCGCGGAGGCATGCGCTTCGATCGTGAACTCCACATCCTTGTCCAGCGACTGGAGAATGTCGCCCATCATCGCCTGACGTGCCGGCACGTGCGTCGCCGGTCCGACGTTGGGGTCGCTGCTGTAGAGCTTCGCGTCCGTCGCGAAGGTGGCGCGCGTGTCGAGGACCATGCGGCAGCCGGTCGTCGCGTAGTGGTGACGCTTGCGCAGCGCCTCGAACAGGCCGGCGCGCGTCAGGGCCGGCGCCAGCAGGCACGACAGGCCGCCATAGGCGCCGAACATCGAGGCGCCGGGATGGCTGGCGCCATGACGGCCCTTGTGGCCGTCGGAGTTGGCCAGGATACCGACGCGGTAGCCCTGCTCCAGCGCGTCCTGGACCAGCCACTCGAACGTGCCCCAGTCGGAGTGGACCTCGACCGCGCGCTCGATCCGCGCGTCGTGCGCCATCTTGATGTCGGCATAGCGCCCGCCGATATGGGCAAACACGACGCAATCCTCGTCCTTCAGCGCCTTGAACAGGCCCTCGGCGCTGTTGGAGTCGCTCCACACGTCGGCCGTGTCGTCGACCAGCGCGTGGCTGGAGCGGTGGATCTGCCGGCCCTCGTGCATGAACATCACGTTGCGGTCGCCGCCCAGCCCCGTGTTGCCCGACCATTCGTAGCCCGGGAAGATGACGAAGCTGCCGTCCTTGTTGTACTCGGCGGTCAACCTGTTCAGCTCCTCCCAGAACGGCGTGGTGATCTGGAAGTCGTTGCCCTGGTGGCTCATGCCGTCGAGGAACGCCCGGTCGCGCGCGAACTCGATCAGCTCGCGCGCCGAGTTGGTGCCGATCGTTTCCTCCGACTGGCCGTGGAGATCGCACCAGCAGGATTTCAGCGCGGCATCCTTGGCGATGCGCAGCGGATTGCTGCGGCAGAGGACGCGACCGGACGAGTCGAGCACGTCGATCAGCAGGTCGCCCGGTGTCGCGACCGAAAGTCCTTCGATCGACCTGGCATGCTCGCCGCGCTTCAGGGTGAAGGTCGCCGGCAGGCCGGCGACCGGCTGGCTGGCTTTGAGCGTGAACGTGCCCTCGACCTGGTCGCTGGGGTTGCCCCACTTGTCCTCGCCCTTGAAGCCCAGGCGAAACGTCTCGCCGCAGGCCCGCGCGGTTGGCAGCAGCACCTTCCATAGCACCGCGGGGCCGGCCACGACCGGAAACGTCGGCTGTTGCGGCAACTCGACATAGTTATACGTGGCGAACGGATCGGCCAGGACGCGGAACTCGAAGGTCGACTCGACGAAGGTCTGCATGCGCATGCCGGGCGAGCCCTGGCGGCGGTCGCCGAAGCGCACCGTGAGCGTGTCGCCCTCGTTCAGGAAGCCGCGGATGACACGGATGAACAGCGTCTTGTCCCACGGCCGGATGTTCATCTTCGGCTCGTAGCGCACCTCGAGCAGCGCGCCGTTCGAGGCTTCGACGGTCGTGAAGTTCGCGGCCTTCGGATCGGTGAACTGCGGCCGGCCCATGTCGCCCGCGAAGCGCTGCACGACCTTGATCGAGCCGGTGTCGTCGATGCCGAAATAGCCCGCCGTATAGACCAGCGTGAACGACTGGAAGCTGCCGGCTTCGACCGGATCGGTGGGCTGCAGCGTGGCGGTGCCCATGCGCTCGGGCAGGTAGGTCGAATGCGGCATGTGATCGGCTTTCCGAATTAGGAGTCGCCCGCGGACCGATAACTTGTATTATGACGTCTTACCGCGGGCAAGGAGAAGCCGTGCGATCGCCCAAAGCCAGGCCGTTGCCGTGGATCAGGCCCCAGCGCCACAGCGTCGTGCCGATGCAGGCCCAGATCGTCGAGTGGCTGGAACAGCTGATCGGCGCAGGCCGGTTGGGCGCCGGCGACCGGCTGCCGTCGGAGGCGACACTGGTCGAGCGGCTGGGCGTCAGCCGTGTGACCGTGCGCCTGGCGATCGACGACCTCGTGGCCCGCGGATTGGTGGCTCGCGCGCACGGCAAGGGCAGTTTCGTGACATCGCCGGTCGTGCGGCACGACATCCTCTCCGACCATGCCTTCTTCGACATCGTGCTGGCCCAGGCGCCGAAGGCCGAGGTGCGGCTTCTCGCCTTCGCGTCCGTCCCCCCGCCCGCGAAGGTCGCGGCGCTGTTCGGGCTTCCGTCCGGCCGCAAGGCGATGCGGCTCGAGCGGCTGTCCTTGTCGGCCGGCCGACCGGTCGTGTTCTCGGAGAGCTGGCTCACGCCCGATGCCGCGCAGCTGTCGCGCGCCGACATCGAGGACATGTCGACGGCGGCCGTGCACAGTGTGCTGCTGCGCCACCCGATCGCCTCGTCGGCCAACGCCATCGGCGCGGAGCTTGCGGGCGCCAACGTCGCCCGCCGCCTCGCGATCGGCGCTCGCAGCGCCGTGCTGGTGCTGACCCGCACGCGCTTCGACGCGCAAGGCCAGGTGCGCGAGCACAATCGCTTCACGGTCGATCCATCGGCCTATGAATTCACGTTCCAGGCCAGGGGCGACGTGCCCACGGCCGCCATGGTGCGGGCCGTCGCGGCCTGAGGGGGAGGCATCTATGCGCTGGATGAGACTTTTCGCGATCCTTCTGTCGGCGGCATCGCTGGCGGGACCGGACGCTGCGGCCCAATCGAACCCATCGAAGAACGTCTCGCTGGTCGTGCCGTTCGCGCCGGGCGGCGGGCACGACAGCATGGCGCGCATCCTGGCTGCGCAGCTGTCGACCGAGCTCGGACAGTCGGTCATCGTCGAGAACAAGCCCGGCGCCAACGGCATGCTGGGCGCCGACTACGTCGTGCGCGCCAAGCCCGACGGTACCACGATCCTGTTCGCCTCGCCGGCCGAGATCGTCATCGCACCGACCGTCTACAAGACGATGCGCTACGATCCGTTCAAGGACCTCGTGCCGGTGACCCTGGCCGGCACGACGCCGATCGCCATCGTGGCCAACCCGGCGCTGGGCGTGCACACCTTCGCCGAGCTGATCGCCAAGGCCAGGAGCGAGAAGGACGGGCTGGCCTACGGCACCCCGGGCGAAGGCAGCTCGCAGCATCTCGCGGGCGCCTGGCTGTCGCAGCTCACCGGCGCCAAGTTCGTGCACGTGCCCTACAAGGGCGCGGGTCCGGCGACCAACGACGTCGTTGCCGGCCACATCCCGCTGGCCATCGTCGGCATGGCGCCGGTGCTGCCCTTCATCCGCAGCGGCAAGCTCGTCGCGATCGCGGTCACCTCGCACGACCGGGCGATCTGGGCGAAGGATGTGCCGACGGTCGCCGAGGCCCCCGGCATGGCGGGCTTCGAGGCGTGGCACTGGGAAGGCGTGATGGTGCCGGCAGGCACGCCGGCGGACACCGTACAGAAACTCAATGCCGCCTTCGTGGCCGTGTTGAAGCTGCCGGCCGTGCGCGCGCAGCTGATGGAACTCGGCATCGACCCGGTGGGCAGCACGACGGCCGAGTTCACCGCCTTCCTGGCCGCCGACCGCGACCGCTTCTCCAGGATGTTCGCCTACACGGGCCTCCAGCCGGAATAGGAACGAGACGATGTCGACCGATCTACCCTTTGGCTTCGTGCCGATCGAACCGCGCCGCAGCCTGTCGAAGCCGCGCACCACCGGGCTCACGATGGTGATCGACGATGGCCTGCCGCTGCCCTACATGCGCGGCGTCCTCGAACTGGCGGCGCCCTACATCGACCTGATGAAGATCAAGACCGGCACGGCGCGTCTCTATCCGCGGGACAAGCTCGTGGCCAAGCTCGCCCTCTACGAGGAGTTCGGCATCCAGCCGTTCCTCGGCGGGCAGTTCCACGAATATGTCTTCGCCACCATGGGCGAGGCGGCCCTGCCGAAATTCTACGCCGAGGCGCGGGCGCTGGGCTTCCGCACCATCGAGATCTCCGACAACACCGTGCCGCTGACGCCGGAGCAGCGGCGTGGCCAGATCACGTCGGCGATCGCCAGCGGCCTCAACGTGTTCGGCGAAGTGGGATCGAAGGAGACCCTCAGCAATCCCGGCCTGCTGATCGAGCAGGCCGAGGTCTGTCTCGCGGCCGGCTCCAGCCTTGTCCTCGTCGAGGCCGCCGAGCTGGTCGAGGACGGCCGCGTGCGCAAGGACAGCCTCGAGGTGATCAAGCGCGGCATTCCCGCCGACAAGGTCATGATCGAGCTGCCCGGCCCGTGGATCTCCGGCGTGAGGAGCTGCGACATCGAGGAGATGAAGAAGATCCTGTTCGCCGAGTTCGGGCCCGACGTGAACATCGCCAACGTCGCGGTGACGACGATCTACGACACCGAAGCGCAGCGCGTCGGCCTCGGCACCGGCGGACCGCTGCACGGCTGAGGTCATGAGCATGAAGAACGACAGCGTCGCGATCGGCATTATCGGCGCCGGCATCATGGGAGAGCGTCTGCTCACCGCGATTCTCCGGCAGGATCCCGATCTGCTGCACCCCAGCGGCATCTGGGATCCGGCACCGGCAGCGATGCAGCGGATGGAGAAAACCTTTCCGCGGGTGCGGCGCATGGCCGATGCGGCTGCCGTCATCGCCGCGAGCGACTGCGTCTACATCGCGTCACCCCCGGCCTCGCATCTCGATCATGCCCGCGCGGCGCTGGCGGCCGGCAAGAGCTTCTTCGGCGAGAAGCCGTTGGCCATCGATGTCGCCGATGCGCGCGCGTTCGTGGCGCAGGCCGGCGATCGCGGCGCCGTGAACTTTCCCTTCGCCTCCTCTCCCGCCGTGGCGACGATCAAGGACTGGATCGAGGGCGGCGAGATCGGCACGCCGCGGCGCATCGAGATCGAGGTCGGTTTCGCCGCCTGGCCACGCTCCTGGCAGAAGGACGCGGCGGGTTGGCTGGACAGGCCGATGCAGGGCGGCTTCTCGCGCGAGGTCGTCTCGCATTTTCTCTTTCTGTCGCGGCGCCTCGTCGGACCCTTGCGAGGTCTGAGCGGCACGGCGTCCTTCCTGGAAGCCGGCAAGGCCGAGCGACGCATCGCCGCCACGCTGCAGGCCGGCGATCTACCGATCGTGGTCGCGGGGGCCGTCGGCGAGACGGCGAAGGACGACCACAACATCTGGATGCT
>Ga0105240_10000974_pt1 | contig 51020 bp, 50 predicted proteins | sample KBSC54metaG_FD_80426 | JGI IMG/M metagenome (GOLD analysis project Ga0105240, IMG submission 80426) | Corn rhizosphere microbial communities from Kellogg Biological Station, Michigan, USA - KBS C5-4 metaG | ecosystem: Host-associated > Plants > Roots > Rhizosphere > Soil | place: Michigan, USA... | reverse complement strand
GCGAAACAAGCCAAAGCAGCCGCGAAAATCCTCGACGACCTGATCAAAGCCGAGGAACCCTTAGACACGAAAGACACGAAAACGCCGATCAACAGTTCGTTTTGTAATCCCACTCCGACCAACGCCGGCCTTACACCCCGCAACGCCGCCTGCCCCTGCGGATCGGGCGAAAAATACAAACGCTGCTGCGGAAAGGCCGCCCCGCCCGTTCTCGGCCGAGCCGCCTAAGCCAAATCCGCTCTCGAAAACGACCCAAAAGGCTAAACGGAAACCACAACTGCCCCCATGCATCCCGTTTCATGCGCCTTTCAGCAAACGGACGACTTCAGGTCTTTTGCCGTCAAAGAATTCATGGGCGAAATGCTCGATCGATCGGCCTTGCCACGTAGACTGGCTGTGCCTTGAATTCACTCCCACAAAATGGGCGCCGCACGAGCCGAGTTCCAGCATGTGCGGCCGAAAATAACCGCTAATGGACACGTCGCGCACGCTCACCACTCCGTGCGGTTCGGCGGTGACCATGGCCACCTGCAAGCCCTGCTCGTCAGCCTCCGAGGTGAGGCGCACATTCCTCAGCAGGTGCTTCAGCCTTGCCTCGGTGTCCCAGCCGGCCGGGATTCCGACCATGCCTGAGTTCCGGGGCTCCGCGGGACACAGGTTCGCGAACTGTCCGTAGTAACTGTGAACGTCTTCCGCGATCAGCAGGGTCTCGGGACTCTCCAGCCAACGCCGAATCGCGTCGGGCATGCGCCAAAGTATGACGTCGTTATCAAGCGAAAGCACGTGCCGGTCCCGAAAGAGGGCTGGCGGCGCGAATTTCCAGGCTACGCCTTCGGCCATGGCCGGGTCCACGTGATCTTTGAACCATGCGGGAAGCCTTCCGCTGCAATCGATCCAGTTGGTCAGGCACGCCACAGAACCAACACGGCTGCGGGCTGTATCGAGGTCGATGGTATTCACGCACACGTAATACGCGGCGGCTTCGCCGAATACCGCCCGCGCCCCCGCGATGGAAAGAGCGAGTGCCTCAAAGCCTCTAACGCTGACGTCCCCAACAGTCCAGCGGATTGCAAGCCGCATGTGGCGCTTTTCATGCAAGCGTTTCGCCAGTGCTTATAAAAGCCCATGAGAGTGCTTAGCGTCGCGTTTCCAGGTATGCCGGTGGGGACCGGCCTTGCGGGCGGCGCAGAGCAGATTCTCTCCATTTTGGATGATGCGCTGGTCGAAGCGGGGCACGAATCGGTTGTCGTCGCAAGCAAAGGATCCAGAGTGGCGGGAGACCTCGTACAAGCGGAAAATCACGGCCTGGCGATTCGGAATGCACTTCGAGACCGCCCAATTGACCTGATTCATTTTCATGGGCTGGATTTTTATCAATATGTGCCAAAGCCTGGAATTCCGATGCTGGCCACGCTGCATTTGCCGGTGTCCTTTTATCCACCCGGGGTGTTCACAGAAATGCAGGCTGGTAATGTCGCGCTGAATTGCGTATCCCGGAGTCAAGCCGATTCCCTGCCCTGTGGGCTAAAAGTTCCCGTCATTCCGAACGGCATACCTGTCGCGCGCTATCAGCCTGGCGTGGCTGGCGATTACCTGCTTTGGCTTGGGCGCATCTGTCCCGAGAAGGGGACCCACATCGCCCTGGAAGTGGCGCGCCAGTTAAATGCCCCGTTGATTGTGGCGGGCCCTGTGCATGAATATCCGGAGCACCAGGAGTATTTCGCCCGGACCGTAGAACCGCTCCTGGATCGCGCGCGGATTTACGCCGGTCCCGTGGATTTTGAGCAGAAGCGGACGCTGCTGGCGCAGGCACGATGTCTGCTCATCCCGAGCCTGGTGGCCGAGACGAGTTCGCTCGTCGCCATGGAGGCGCTTAGTTCCGGCACGCCTGTGGTTGCGCTTCGGGCAGGCGCGCTGCCCGAAATTGTGGACCACGGCAAGACCGGGTACGTGGTGGATTCGCCGAACCAAATGGCTTCTGCAATCGACCGTGTGGACGGGATTTCACGAGACCTCTGCCGCGAAAAAGCATTATCGCGATTCGATTCGAAGCGAATGGTTCGGGATTATCTGGAACTCTACGGGCGGATTATTACGCGGCATTTAGGGATGGCCTGCGCGCCCCAGGAGAACTTATAGGGCTCGTCGCCGCGCAGAAAATGCCAGCTCTTATACCCGTGCCGGTACCCATAGCCGAGAGCCTGCGCAAGAAGTTCGCGGCCGAACCCGTACATTTCAGTCGCGGGGTCGAATGCGCTCAGCCAGGAGAATATCGATGTCCCATCGCACAGCGCGAGGACGATGGCGGCGACGCTGCCCTGAAATCTCACGGTGAAGATTCGAAGGGATCCAAGCCTGGCAAATGAAGGGGCGATGTCGCGAACGAAGGGCTCGGCGCGGTTAGAGTCGATCATGCCGCACTCGCCTGTCTGATTCCAGCGGGCGCGGTGCAGGTCAATTAACGCGTTGATTAAATCGGGATCGGCAGTTTTGGTCACCTCGAAGGTGACCGGAGCAATTGCCTCAGCTTTTTCTTTGTATCGCCGCAGATTGCGGCGGAGATCTTTCGGGCGCCTGGCAAGGAATTCTTCAAAGCTGCCGGCGAGAGAGATCGCACTGCACGGCGTGTCGCCCCGTGTTGTGCCGAGTTGTTGCAGCGGTGTGTTCTCGGAAAGGTCTTGCCAGTCGCCGATATCCCAGTCGCGGCGAGTCTTAAGGTGTGCATGGAGCAAGGCGAGAATCTCCGGAACGTGACCCGGATCCAGTTGAGGATCGAGGTAGTCCGAAACCCCTGACCCGAGCAGCGTCAGTTGTCTGTTGCCATTCCATTCATGCAGAAAACAGGGGACGACGCCGATGAGTGCTCCGCCATTCCGGAAAACGAACGTTTGCAGAGCTCCGCTGCCGAAATGCGACCACCACGTCAGGAGCCAGTGGGGTGTTTGGAACGGCGTGGCGGGTGTGACAGCTTGTGAAAGTTGCAACCATTCCGGCTCGAACTCGCGGAGCCTCTCAGCGCAGTCAATGATCTCGAGTTCGGCCATTTATGGCTGCGCTTAGTGCTTGCAGTGTCTTCTTCTGGAACGGCTCAGCGTCGGCGCGGAGAAACACGGGAGCGGCGGAATCGACGTACCGTTTCGCGGCCGCGTAATCGCCTTCACGAAATGCAATTTCCGCCTGGGCGAGGGAGACGTTTGCGGACCATTCGGGCATACCTGCGAGTTGCGCGACCTCGTTAGCATCAATGTCCTGAAGCAGCTTCGACGCGTCCTGCAATTTGCCCAGCCCAATTCGGCAGGTGGCCAGCGTGTATGCCGCCCCACCGCTTATGCCGGCGCGCGGCCCAAACGCCTTCGCCGCCGCCTCGTACGACTTAAGCGCATTGGGCTCGCCTTCCGCATAACGGCCCGCGCGGCATTGCGCAAGCGCCGCGTCGGACAGGGTAGCCACCGCGAAGAAAGAAAGCGGCCCCTGCTTTTCAACCGCCAGCGCGTAGATCGCGAGGTCGTCCCGGATTGCGTCATCCCACAGTCCGAGCGACCCTTCGCACTGCGCGCGCGTAGTGAGCAACTGCATGGTGAGTTCGTGTTTGGGCCCGAGCCTCGCGAGATACGCCGGGTAGATTCGGGAGGTCTCCTCCACAGCCTCCCTGTTCTTGCCTTGAATCATGAAAGCCTGCGCAAGATTGAGGCGCACACGAAGCACGCTCGGGCTGTCCGGCCCGCTCGACCTCGTGAACGCTTCAATCAATTCGCGAATCAGTTGCTCGGCTTTCGCGCCATCGCCCAGCCGTATATACGAAAACGCGAGCCTTTGCTTCAACGTGAGTCGCGCATTCTCATCGAAAGCGGGCAGCGATTGCGCGCCCTGATATGCCGCCCCAAATTCCTGAGCGGCGGATTTGGCCTTGTTGTCGATCAGGGCGATCATTCCGCGCGCGGAATGCAGCGATACGTTTAGCTCCGCCCTGGGTTGCCGAACGCTCGCCAGTATTTTCTCCTGCCGGGCCAAAATCTCGCGGGCCAGCGGCAAAGAACCTTTCTCGTACGAGCGCGCCTCCATCGCGGCACGTTGCAGTTGAACGATTATGGCGTCCTGTGAGCGTGTACCCTGAGTCCGAAGGAACAACTCGGCCGCGCGGTCGTACTGCGCGCGGGCATCCCAGTCACTTCTGTTGTCGAGAGCCTGGGCTATGGACTGATGAAGCCGGGCTGCAATCTCAGGCGAATCGCGGAACTGTCGGTCGATGCGCGGCGCCGCTTGCTGAACCGCCTCCACCAGAGTCTCGTTGGATTTGCCGCTTTGAAAGGGATTCCCTCGCCCCAGCAGATCGTTCGCAAGGAACCGATTCATCGCGGCGGCGGCGGCGATCTCACGGTTGGCCTTTCCGTACATTGCCAGGCTGGCGCTTAAACCAATTGTCAGCGCGGCAACGGCCGCAATCACCCACGGCCTTCGCGCCATCGCTTTGGCGAGTCGCAGTTCCGCCACATGCGCTCTTTCCCTCGCGCGATCCAGTTCACTTCGTTGGATTCGGCGCGCCTCCAGCGTTCGCAGCCGTTCCACAAGAGCGGACACGCTGCCCAGCCTCTTCGCCGGATCTCCACATGCCGCGTCCGCAACATCCTCACGAAGCAACGGGTCGGCGATATCGGCTTCCCAGCCTGGCGACAGGGGCTTTCGAAAATCCCCGACGATCGTTTGATAGAGAATCATCCCCAGCGCATAGACGTCGGCAAGCGCCGTGGGCACGTGTCCCGCAAGCACTTCCGGAGCCAGATACATCACCGTGCCCGTGAGCGCGGCAGCATCGGAAACGTCTTCCTGGCTGAAGCCGGCGCGGGTGATTCCAAGCGCTGCCAGGCGAGAGGGCTCTACGATTGATCCGCTGCCGAAATCCGCGACGGTGGCGGTGCCATTCTCGCCAACCAGGATATTGGCGGGCTTGAGATCGCTGTGCAGCACGCCCGTTTCATGGGCGGCAGCCACAGTGGAAGCCATTCCGATGAACAACCGCAGTCTGGTCTCGAAAGGTACAGCGCTAAGCCCGCCCTGGCTTTCGGCCCATTCGAGCAGGTTCAGCCCGCAGTACTCGTTCTCCACATAGAAAGGAGCGGTCTCGAAATTCCACTCGAGCATTCGTACGAAATCAGGCCGTTCCCCAAGGGACTGCCGCAGCAAACGCGACAGCGTGACTTCGCGCTTGAGGGCGGTGAGGCGCCCGCCATCGAACGCAAACTTGAATACGCGCGTCTCATGCGTCTTGGGTTGTTCGGCGAGCCATACGTCACCCGAACCCGAAAGGTCCAGTCTGCGTACGAACTGCCACCTGTCGCGTCCCGGCACTGGCTGACCGGGTTTGAAGCGGGGCGCGGCCGCGGGTCCTTTGACATCCTCGCACTGGACAGGCACGCCTAACCGATAACCAAGTCTCGGAATAGTCACCACGATCGATTGCTCTTCCGGTCCCAGACTCCGGCGCAGCTTCGAGACCGCGGTTGCCAGCGAACCTTCCACAACACGGACGCCGGGCCATACGGCTTCCAGCAACTCCTCCCTTGTTACTACTGCGCCCTGATGCTGTACAGGTGAAAAAGCACATCGAGCGGCTTCGATTCGATCTCGACGACCTCGCCGCCGACGCGAAGTTCACGTTGAAATTCATCGAACTCGCAGGTTCCAAAGCGCCAGCGGCGTCCTGAAACTTCTGCATGGCGGGCCGTAACTGCGTTGAGAATCATCGACCTGTGATCGCTTTAGAATTCTTGAGAAATCCTTCAGACTCAATTCCCCCGAATTCGTGGCAGCATCCAGCCAGGAGACCGCACCGAATCGGTTAGTCCGTATTTTCAACCCCGCGACCACGGGTTGTCATTGATACGGCTCGCGGATCTGTGCCTATTCAGACTAATCAGGAGAAATACGTTTATGCGATCGCCGATAAAGGGCTTTGCCCTGTTGATTTTCATGTTGAGCGCTGCTTTCCCCGCGGCATCCCAGACCGTCACGACCATAGCCGGGAATTCGAGTTGGGGCAGAGTTGTCCAGGTGTCGCTGGACAGCGCCGGGAACATTTACACCGCTGATTTCGATGGCGATGTGGTCTACAAAATAGATCGGCTGGGCGCAACGACCGTCGTCGCGGGGACGCTTGGTAAGAGCGGCTATGCCGGCGATGGCGCGCTCGCGACCAGTGCGTTGCTGAGCGGCCCGGTTGGCACCGCTGTGGGGGCGGACGGATCACTTTATATAGGCGACTGGGGAAATAACCGGATTCGCAAGGTGTCGCCTAACGGGATCATCACCACCTTCGCGGGCACAGGAGCTCAAGGGTTCACAGGCGATGGCGGCCCCGCTGCCAGCGCGAAGTTCTACAATCCCTACACGATGACCTTCGATTCAAAGGGAGCGCTCTACTTTGTGGATTGGGGAAACCACCGCATCAGGAAGATCGGGACCGATGGCATTATCACCACGGTTGTGGGTTCCGGAACCATCACTTACGCGGGAGATGGGGGCCTCGGGCCCTCGGCCAACATTTTCCCCGGATGGCTGGCAGTCACCAGCGATGGAACAATCTACTTCAATGACGATGGCCCGCTGGGTTACACGGGGAATTCCCGCATCAGAAAGGTGAGCCCGAACGGAGTGATCTCGACCGTTGCAGGCACCGGAACAGCCGGTTTCAGCGGCGACGGCGGGCAGGGTACGGCAGCGCAGATCGCCAACACCACCGGCGTCGCGGTCGATTCTGTGGGGAACGTCTACTTCAGCGAATACGGCGGCGCGCGGATCCGCAGAGTCGATAAGAACGGGATTATCAATACGTGGGCGGGCACGGGAAGACCGGGAAATTCCGGCGATGGCGGCCCCGCGATCAACGCGCAGTTCAACGGACCTACCGGCTTGACGGTAGACTCGCAGGATAACCTTTACCTGGCGGATACAGCGAATCGCAAGATTCGAAAGATCACTCCGCCGGCCGTTCCGTCTATCAGCTTTACGCAAGCCACAATTCCCGTATTCGAAGGCAAGACGAGTTTTGGTTCGAACATGTATGTGACGTTGTACGGCTCGAATCTGGCAACCACTTCGCGCGCGTGGGCGCCGTCTGATTTTATGGGATCGAACGCTCCCACGGTGCTTGACGGAGTGAGCGTGACCGTGAACAATAAACCGGCGTTTATCGAATATGTCAGCCCCGGGCAGATCAATATCAATACCCCCGAGGACACGGCAACCGGGGTCGTGAACATTCAGGTGAAGAACGCCGTGGGAATGAGCAATGTGGGGACGGCGACTCGCAACAGGCTGTCACCGTCGCTTCAGTCCGTGCCGCAGTTCAGTGCGAACGGGAAGCTCTACGTGGTCGCGCAGAAGCCCGACTATACTTCGTTCATCGGGCCATCGGGATTGTTGCAGGGGGTGCCTTTCAGCGCTGCGAAACCCGGCGATGTGGTGACAATTTTCGCCCTGGGTTGCGGTCCGACGGATCCCGCGACGCAGGCAGGGGTGATAGCGGCGCAGACGTCGCCACTCGCGCTTCCCTATCAGGTGAACATCGGTGGAGTTCCGGCGAAAGTGTTGTTCGGCGGTGCGCTGGCGGGCTATATCGGCTTCTATCAATTCAATGTCATGATTCCGAATCTGACGCCAGGCGATCAGCCGATCGAACTGATTGTAGATGGAGTGCCGAATGCGCAGAACTTGTATATAACTGTGGGCCAGTGAGTGGGCGGAAGGTCAGTCGGCCTGGTATGTGTGTGGGGCTTGGCCTTGAGGCACTGTTGGCGAGGAGTGGGGGGAATGGAATCGAATGACGCCGGAGGAGCGCTTTTCCGAGTCGATGAACTCTGGGACACGTATTTGGCGCTGGTTGAGGATTCCGTCGAAGCCGAACGGTTATTCCGTCAGGAATCCGAACGGCATTCCGGGATGAACCCGAACACCATCGGAGCGTAGCGACGCTGGCATCTCGATTGTGCAAGAGGGTGTGGGGCAAGGGGCAGCAGTCCCTTGCCCGCCTCAGCACGCAGTGACGCCGGAGCGCGAATAGCGCTTCGGCCTTAGCGCCGGTGACTGGCTAGAATTTTGTCAATAGCCTGTTTCGTCACCAACCTGCCTCGAACGACTACATCTTCGATATGCCCAACATTGCGGATATCAAGCAATGGGTTTGCCCCGAGCAGAACCAGATCGGCCCTTTTCCCCACCTCAATGGAGCCCTGAGTATCTTCCCGCCCCAGGAAACGGGCGGGGTTGATCGTAGCGGTCTGCAGCGCCTGAAGTGGCGAAAACCCGGCCTTCGTAAACCACTCCAGCTCATCATGAAGGCAGAACCCCGGAACGAGTGCGTCGCATCCAGCCAGGAACCGGTTACCCAGCGAGTACATATCCGGGATGGCCTTTAAAGCGATTCGATTTACCAGCCTGATCTTTTCCAGTTGACCCGCGGGCACGTGGGAAACTTCCGCGTTCTCTCGCGTCAACTTCAACAAAGGGTCGCTGGCATACTCCGCGTGCGCAAGAGGCTGGCCGGACAACATCTCAGGCGTCCACTGAAGGAATGAAAGAGTAGGTGTCTGCCACACACCTTTCGCGGCCAGCTTTTCAAATAAGCGTCGGCAATCCGAGAGCGTGTAGGTATAACTCGTCATACACTCGTCAAAGACCTGATAGTTTGCCAGGTGCTCGATACTGTGTATGCCGGCGTCGGCCGCTTCCTCGACCTTGACCTCCAGAGGAACATGTCCCGCGAAGGTCAGTCCCAGTTTTGGAGCCTCCTCTGCTATGGAAAAAAAGACTTCGCGTGGGGTATGATCGTGAACTTTGATGAAGTCAACGCCCGCCCGTTTCAGGTCGGCCACAGCTTCCCTGGCTTGCTGTGCATTAGCCACGCGTCTGCGATACGGGTAGCTGGGCGGCGCGTCATCCAGTATGGGCCCTGACGCTACGATTTCGGGTCCAAGAACTGCCGCGGACCTGACCCGTTCGCGCAGTGGCAGGATGAAATCCAAATCCCCGCCCATATCGCGGGTTCCAACCACTCCTTTGGCGATGAACAAATCCAGCCAGTCGGCTCCCGTGCCCTGGTGATGCGTATGCATATCCCAAAGACCGGGAATCAGAAACTTTCCTTTTCCGTTCACCCGAGTCGCGCCGCGCGGGATTGTGGCTCGGGGGCCGATTGCCACTATCCGCTCACCTTGTGCAATCACCGTGACGCCATTCTGCAGCCGGCCTGTTGCCACGTCGATTACGCTGACGTCCGTAATAGCAACGGATTCGGCTGGCGCGTCACCCGCAGGTCGGGAGGAGCGAGTTTGCGCGCCGGCGAAAGACGCGGCCGCGAGGGCCAGCGCTCCGAGGATGATCAACCCCCACCTCTTCGGAAGATACATGGGTCAACTGTAACAAGAATTATTCACGGCGTTTCCGGGTACCCGCTTCCCTTCGGGTAGCATTTACCGGCTTACTTGCTGACGGTTACTCTATCGGCACGCACTCGGTAACGATGCGCCCGGCACTCTCCTCGCCTCCCCGTGATAGCTATGTGTTCAGCTTTCCACGATTCTTGCGCATCGAATCGCCACGCATCTCGATGCGACGCGCGTTGTGAACCAGCCGGTCGAGGATGCCATCGGCCACGATCGCATCGCCGATCTGTTCGTGCCAGCGCGGAACCGGCAACTGCGACGTGAGAATCATGGAACGGACTTGGTAACGGTCCTCGCAAATCTCCCAGAAGTCACGGCGCTCCGGCTCGGACATCGGTGCCATAGCAGACTCGGTTTCTGCCACAAATCTCAGAATTGAACCAGTTGGCGAGATGCTTCTCTTGCCATCCTTTTCGATTCGTTTTAGCATCATGGCTTTAACCCTCGGTCTGCCCATTTGCGAGACGCGCGTTATCGTTTCAACGCTTACGTCCATCAGTTCGCGCAAATCCTCTGACCCGCGCACATCCGACTGTCTCTCCAAAAAAGACTTGTAAGCCTCGTCGTCCATATTAAGCTTTCTTGGTCCGCTTCCTACGACGTCTATCGTATCCCCACGCGGAGTGCTCGAAAGCACGAAACTCCACCTCAAATCTGCCTACTGTGCGCCTTGGGGTTCGTCGCCCGTCCAAATGCTGAATCCCGGTCAGTTCCGTCGAGAAGTCCGAAATAAAAACGCCGCGCTCACCTTTCGGCAAACGCGGCTTTTCTTTCCAGCAACGAACCGCAATCATTACGCCGGAGGCGTAATGCCGCGCGGCTAGCGCCTTAGTAGTCCATGCCTTCGGGGCCGTGGCCGCCGGGTGCGGGGGCTGCCTTCTTCTCCGGAATGTCGCAGACCATTGCTTCTGTGGTCAGCATCAAACCGGCGATTGAGGCCGCGTTCTGCAGGGCGGAGCGGGTTACCTTGGCCGGATCGATCACACCGGATGCGACGAGGTCTTCGTACACATCGGTCTGAGCGTTGTAGCCGTAATGGGCGTTGTCGTTCTCGCGGATCTTGCCGATGATGATGGCGCCTTCGACTCCGGCGTTGTTCACAATCTGGCGAATCGGCTCTTCGCAGGCGCGGCGAATGATATCGACGCCAATCTGCTCATCGCCGGGAACCTTGAGTTCCTTCAGGGCCTTGGCTGCGCGCAGCAGAGCCACGCCGCCTCCGGGGACGATGCCTTCTTCAACGGCTGCGCGGGTTGCGTGCAGCGCGTCTTCGACACGGGCCTTCTTTTCCTTCATTTCGGTTTCGGTGGCCGCGCCAACCTTGATGACGGCAACGCCGCCGGCCAGTTTCGCGAGGCGCTCCTGGAGCTTTTCGCGATCGTAGTCGGAGGTGGTTTCGTCGATCTGGGTGCGAAGCTGCTTGATCCGGCCGGCAATTGCGGCCGGGGCACCGGCGCCGTCAACCAGCGTGGTGTTGTCTTTGTCGATGGAGACGCGCTTGGCGCGGCCGAGGTCTTCCAGTTTCACGCCTTCCAGCTTGATACCGGTTTCTTCGAAGATGGCCTTGCCGCCCGTGAGGATGGCAATGTCTTCCAGCATGGCCTTGCGGCGATCGCCGAAGCCCGGCGCCTTAACGGCGGCGGCATTCAGGGTGCCACGCAGCTTATTGACCACGAGGGTGGCGAGCGCTTCGCCTTCGACTTCTTCCGCGATGATGAGCAGCGGACGGCCCGCGCGGGCAATCTGCTCGAGCACGGGGAGCAGATCCTTCATGTTGCTGATCTTCTTCTCGTGGATGAGGATGTAGGGATCTTCGAGGACGCACTCCATACGGTCGGCGTCGGTCACGAAGTACGGCGAGAGATAGCCGCGATCGAACTGCATGCCTTCCACGGTCTGCAGTTCGGTCAACATGGTCTTCGATTCTTCGACCGTGATAACGCCATCCTTGCCGACCTTCTTCATCGCTTCCGCAATGGTGTCGCCGATGGTGTGATCGCTGTTGGCCGAAATGGTGCCGACCTGAGCAATCATGTCACCGGACACCGGCTTCGACATCTTCTTCACTTCTTCGATCGCAACCGCGACGGCCTTCTCGATGCCGCGCTTCAGCGCCATGGGATTTGCGCCGGCGGCGACGGACTTCACGCCTTCACGGAAAATCGCCTGGGCGAGAATGGTCGCGGTGGTGGTACCGTCACCGGCGATGTCGGACGTCTTCGATGCGACTTCGCGAACCATCTGGGCGCCCATGTTTTCGAGCGGGTCCTTCAGTTCGATTTCCTTCGCAACGGTGACGCCGTCCTTGGTGATGGTGGGCCCGCCGAACTTCTTCTCGATAACGACGTTGCGGCCCTTGGGACCGAGGGTGACCTTCACCGCGTCGGCCAACTGATTCACTCCGCGCAGGATCGCCTGGCGGGAATTCTCAGCGTAAACAATCTGTTTTGCCATATCTGTTTATTTCTCCTTCTTTGAGATGCGCGCAGCAGGCCATCGGCCCGGGCGCTTGAGCTAATAACTGAAAAAAGAACTTGAAAAGGCTGCGAGTTACTTGCCGGAAGTGAGGATGCCGAGCACCTCGTCTTCACGCATGATCAGGCAGTCTTCGCCATCGATCTTGATCTCGCTGCCGGAATACTTACCGAAGAGGATGCGGTCGCCAACCTGGACATCCAGTGGCACCACTTTACCGTCTTCGAGACGCTTGCCCTTGCCAACGGCGAGGACTTCAGCTTCCTGGGGTTTCTCTTTTGCGGAGTCGGGGATAAAGAGACCGCCGAGTGTTTTCTCGGCGTCGTTCTCGATCCGTTTCACAACGATACGGTCATAGAGCGGACGAATGTTCATGTAGTTGCCTCCAACTTGGTATGTGTCGAAATGGAACGGGATTCAAACGTGGCTCGAAATGAGTCCAATTCCAAGCTCCAGTATTAGCACAAGGAACAGAGGAGTGCCAGAAAATTCGTGCAAGTAGCTGATTTTATTGCTTAAACAGGTATTGACAATGCTCGACTCAGATTACCTGCACGCCGGGAGAACGGTGGTCCACCAGTTTTTGAACCAGGCGGAAAACTCGTCTAGTGCGCGGGATGTTTCGGGCGCGAGCGGGACCGAGATGTCGCCGGATTTCTGGCCTCTGACCGCCACAGCGCGTTTAATTCCGACAGGCGTTGGGAAGGCTTCGATCTTATCGATAAATTCGGTCAGGCTGGCGTTCAGGGATTCGGCGCGCACCTGATCTTTGGCTGCGACGGCGCGAGTGAGCGCGACGAGGAGTTCGGGGACAGCGCAGGCGCATCCGGAGAGAACACCATCGGCTCCGGAGGAGAGGGCCCGGGCGGCGATGCGGTCATTTCCGGCGAAAAGCGAAAATTTTCGGTTTTGTTTCAGAGCCAGCAGTTGTTCAAAATAGGGCCAGTCGCCACTAGAATCCTTGATTCCGGCGTAGAGCCCGGAATCAAGCAGGCGGCTTGCGGTTTCGATGGAGATCCCTGTGGTGAACTGCGGGATGTTGTAGAGCATCACGGGCACCACGCTCTCGGCCTCGCGGGCGAACTCGCGGTAGAACGCTTCAACTTCCGACTGTCTGTACGGAAAGAAGTACGGGGGCATCAGCAGCAATGCATCAGCGCCCGCGAAGACGGCCTCTTCGGCGAGATGCAGGCAGCCCGCAAGGGTGCTGCTGGCTACCCCAACTATTAGCGGAACGCGCGTTCGTTTAGACCCCAGATATACGGCGCGCTGACGCTCGTCGACGGAGTAATTGACGAATTCACCTGTCGAGCCCATCAGGCAAATGCCGGTGACGCCGCCGGCTGCCAGGAAGTCGAGAAGCTCCAGCAAGCCGGGGTAATCGGCTTCCATTGTGCCTGGTCGGTTGGGCGTTACGGCTGCCGCAATAACATCGGATAGATTCAGTTGCCTGGCGGCGCGGGCCATTGGTTAGTGAGCTTGCGGCTGATAGAGCGGTGTCAGCACAATATTGCGAAACTGGACCGGACCGTGATCGCCCTGCAATTCTATCGGCCCTGGCTCTGCTTCAAACGGACTAAACGCAATGCCAGTGAGGCCATCGATCTTTTGACGCACGATGATGGGCTGTCCGTTCAGAGTAACGGACACATCGCGGCCAACCAGTCGAATCTCTGCCGTCTGCCACTCGCCGGCTTTCCTGCTGGCATTGACCAGCGGTTTAATTCGGCTGTAAAGGGCTCCGTTTCCGTGAGATTCCGCGGGCTTTCCGTAATCGTCGAGAATCTGCATTTCGTAGCGCCCGCGCAGGCCGACCCCACTGTTGCTTTGCTGCGCTACGTTGTATTCGACGTGGAGAATGAAATTCCAGTATTTGCCGGTGGTAATCAGGTTAATGGCGTGACCGGTGCTCCTGAGGGCGCCCCCTTCCACAGTCCAACCCATGGCTTGCGGCGCGCCGAGGCCGGTCCATCCGGTCAGATCTTTGCCGTTGAACAGCGTAACGGGAGCGGACTTCAGCCAACTGGCATCATCGCGGTCACGAATATTGGGGGCCCGGTAGCCGGTGAAATCGATGGGACCACCCACGCCGGTCATTTTGCCCTGGAGCAGAGCGCCCGCGATCTTCGCGGTGTATTCCCTCCGACCCTCCTTATTTTCGTAGGACCAGGTCAGTTGATGATCGTCGACCCTGAGATCTTTGATATCGTCGAGGCCGCCAGTGGGAAAGCCGACGAACTTACCTTGCACGGCGGGAGTTCCCGCTCCGGTTACTTCGAGCCACCATGCGGTTGTGGGGTTATCTTTGGCGAGGAGGATGTCCCAGCGGCCGTTGAAGTCCACGTCCGCAGCCTGGGCGAGAATCGGGAGCGCGGCGAGAGACAGCGAGAGGGCAGCTAAATATTTGGCATCGGGCATGCTGAAAGTCCTACCCCGACAGGCTATCAGAGGGCTCGCTTCAGGCGCGTAAGAGCCCAAGCCGGAGGTAAGTCGGGGTGGAAAAAGAGCGACAGGCGCCGAAATTTCGGATTTGGAGGCGAGCCAGCCCCCGTTTTCCCGAACGGCGCGTGGTGTCGGGAGTCGATACGCTCACAGGCGAAGGTCCGGTGGAAGACTTCACGCTCGAACTGACGGATATCCGGGAAGATCTCTAAACCGCAACCCGCCACGCCCTTCATGCACAATAGAGTTTCCGATGAATGAAGGCAGCGAAGCCGCATCCACGCCACTGATGCGCCAGTACCACGCCGTGAAACAGCAAGTGCCCGGCGCGCTGCTGATGTTCCGGCTGGGCGATTTCTACGAACTTTTCTTCGAAGACGCCGTTACGGCCGCGCGTGAACTTGAGATCACGCTCACGGCGCGCAACAAGGAAAAGGGGAACGCGATCCCCATGTGCGGCGTGCCCTATCACTCGGCGGAGGGCTACATCGCCCGCCTGATTGGCCGCGGTTACCGTGTCGCGATTTGCGAACAGATGGAAGAGGCATCGGCGGGCAAGAAGCTTGTGAGGCGCGAAGTCACACGCATCGTCACCCCCGGCACGGCCACCGACTCGCATCTGCTTCGCTCCCACGAGAACAATTATCTTGCGGCGATTACGCGTGGCGGTTCGAGAGCCGGGCTTGCCTACGTGGATGTCTCGACCGGTGAGTTCCGGGCAACTGAAGTCGACGCGCCGGATCTTCAGAGCGTTCTCGAAAGCATTGGCGCGCGGGAGTTGCTGGTTGCGGCGGAAGCGCCCCTGTTTCCAAACTCCGAGCCTAAACGCTGGATCGTTACCGAGCTGGAAGACCGGGTTTTCACGAGCGACTACGCCGACCGTATCCTGCGCGAGCATTTCAAGCTGCTGTCGCTCGATGGATTCGGGCTTGCGGGTAAGTCGCTGGCGGTCGCCGCGAGCGGGGCGGTTCTGCACTACCTGCGCGATACGCAGCGCGCGGCGCTCGACCATCTGGACCCTCCGCGCAATTTCGATCGTGCGGACACGATGGTGCTCGATGCGGTTACGGTCAGAAACCTTGAGCTGATTGAACCGATTTTTTCGGACGGCGGAGCGACACTGATCGGAATTTTGGATCAGACGTCCACTGGTATGGGCGGCCGGCTGCTGCGGCAGAGGCTGCTGCGGCCTTCGCTCGAACTGCCGGAGATTGAAGCGCGCCTCGACGCGGTGAGCGATTTGGTTCGCGAGACGATTCTCCGGACAGAACTTCGGAAGCAGTTAGGTCCGGTGCTCGATATCGAGAGGCTGTTGGCGAAAGTCATGATCGGGAGCGCTGGTCCCCGGGATGTTCTGGCGCTCGGCAAATCGCTCGATCAGACGCCGCGTTTGGCTGACTCGGCGCGTCTTGCCGCGCGACCTTTATCCACGCGGCTTTGCGACACCTTCGCGCGTCTCGATCGCGTTATAGAAGCCTCGGGGCCGATCATCGACGCGCTTGCGGACACTCCGCCGATTCAGGTGGGAGACGGGATGACGATTCGCCCGGGGTTCGATGCCGAACTCGATGAACTCCGGGATTTGAGTCAGAACGGAAAGCAGTACATTGCGCAGATCGAAACGCGTGAAAGAACACGCACCGGTATCGCCTCGCTTAAGGTTCGGTTCAATAACGTCTTCGGGTATTACATCGAGATCTCGAAGGCCAATCTGCATCTGGCGCCGGGCGACTACGAGCGCAAACAGACGCTGGTAAATGCCGAGCGCTTCACGACGCCGGAGCTCAAGGAATACGAACGAAAGGTGCTCATCGCGGAAGAGAAGATTCTCGAAATCGAGAAGCGAATTTTCGCTGAAGTGCGCCAGAGGACGGCAGGTGAGGCTCAGAGGATTCGGGCCACAGCGGCGGCAATCGCGGACCTTGATGTGTCCGCCGCTTTGGCGCAGGTGGCGGCGGAGAACCGTTATGCGAGACCTCAGCTTTCCGAATCGGGCGAGATGCGGATTATGGCGGGCCGGCATCCGGTTATCGAGAAGCTGGCGAGTGAGGAAGCGGGGCGTTTCATCCCGAACGACCTATATCTGAACAGCACGACCGACACGATCGGTTTGATTACGGGGCCGAACATGGGCGGAAAGAGCACCTATCTGCGTCAGGCGGCACTCATTTCGATTCTGGCGCAGATGGGTTCGTGGGTTCCGGCTGATTCCGCCGTGCTGCCGGTGATCGACCGGATCTTCACGCGAATCGGCGCGTCTGACAATCTCGCGCGCGGGCGTTCCACTTTTATGGTGGAGATGACTGAGACCGCGGTGATTCTGAACACGGCGACACCGCGGAGTTTCATTGTTCTGGATGAGATCGGGAGAGGCACGGCGACTTATGACGGGCTGTCGCTCGCGTGGGCGGTGGTGGAGCATATTTCAGCAACTACGCGGGCGAAGACGCTGTTTGCTACGCACTATCACGAGTTGACGGAACTGGCGGAGGCGCTGCCTGGCGTGAGAAATCTGCAGGTGGCGGTGAAGGAGGCGGGCGACCGGATCATCTTTCTTCGCCGCGTGGAACCGGGCAAGGCGGACAGAAGCTACGGGATCGAAGTCGCGCGCCTGGCGGGGTTGCCAGGGTCTGTGATCGAGCGGGCACGTGAGGTTCTGAAGCTGCATGAGCGCACGGAGCATCGCGCGGTGGAGCAGCTGGCTCCGAAGGCGGAAGCGGGACCGATTCAGATACGTTTGTTCGAGCCTGGCTCGGATGAGATTAAGCAGAAGGTTCGGGCTTTGAAGATCGATGAGATGCGACCCGTGGACGCACTTCGGTTTCTGGAAGAGTTGCAGCGGGAATTGGGGTAGGCATCTGTCGGTTTGGCAAACCGCACCCTCGCGGTCCAGGGCGGAGACAATTCCGGGTAAGGCCGGGCGAATTGTACTTCGCGCCGCTTACGGGACTTCTGCCACGGGTTGCCGGAGTCTTTCGGGCTCTCGGCGCATCTAACGGGATTATATGAAAATACCGGGGATTCATCACGTCACGGCGATCGCCAGCAGCGCTCAGCAAAATCTGGATTTCTACACTCAGGTTCTCGGGTTGCGGCTGGTGAAGCTGACCGTGAACTTCGACGATCCTGGCACCTATCACTTCTACTTCGGCGATGAGACTGGCCGACCGGGCAGCATTCTGACATTTTTCCCGTGGGCAGGCGCGAGCCCCGGCAAACACGGTTCGGGCGAAGTCGCGACAGTTTCTTTCGCTGTGCCCGCTCTTGGCGATTGGACTAAAAGGCTTCCGAACGCTCGGGCGGGAACCCGCTTCGGACAGGATTATCTGGCGTTCGAAGATCCGGATGGCATGGTATTGGAACTTGTTGCCACGGGCGGTAAAGGGACTGCGATTACCGGGTTCCATGGAGTGACACTCTCTGAAGCTAAACATTTGGCCACCGAGACCCTGTTGACTGAGACTTTCGGCTATGACCTGATCGGCGAAGAGGGCAACCGAAAACGTTTTGCGGGTTCTGCCGGGAATGTGGTCGACATCCTTATCGAGCCGGATCTCAAGCGCGGTGTGCAGGGCGCGGGAATTGTGCATCACGTTGCCTTTCGCGCAGAGACGGACGAAATTCAAAACGCCTGGCTGCTGAAACTGACCGAAATTGGGTTTCGCACGACCCCTGTGCTGGACAGGCAGTATTTCCACTCGATTTACTTCCGCGAACCGGGCGGCGTGCTGTTCGAGATCGCAACCGACCCGCCGGGATTCGCCCTTGACGAGACGTTCGATGAATTGGGAACTCATTTGAAACTGCCGCCGTGGCTGGAACCGCGGCGCAGCGAGATTGAAGCAATGGTACCGAAACTGGAGCTGCCCGCTTATGTCAGTTGAATTCATTCATCAGTTCGCGCAGGGGACCTTGCCGGCGACGATTCTTGCCTTGCACGGAACCGGCGGTGACGAACGCGATTTGTTGCCTATTGTGAAGGCGGTGGCGCCGGGCGCGAACGTCTTGAGTCCACGCGGCAAGGTGTCTGAACACGGGGCGTTTCGTTTTTTTGCGCGAATTGCGCCCGGCGTTTTCGATGAGAAGGAAATCCAGGCACGGGCGGCCGAACTGGCGGAGTGGATCGGTGAGACGGTCAGGACGCGAGGGTTGGATCCGAGGCGCGTTTACGCTTTGGGGTATTCGAACGGGGCGAATATCGCAACCGCTGTAATGCTGCTTCACCCTGGCACAATTGCCGGGGCGGTATTGCTGCGCCCGATGCCGGTGATTACGCCGGAAGCACTGCCTGAATTGAACGGTGCGCCGGTACTGCTGGTGGCTGGTAAAGATGACGCCACCATGCCGCGGGGAGGACCCGAAAAACTTGGCAGGATGCTGGCGGAATCCGGCGCCGCGGTGGATTTCGCGGCGCAGGATGCGGGCCATGAATTGACCCCGCAGGATTTCTCGCTGGTTAAGAAGTGGCTGGACGACGTGCTTCCTACGGCGTAGCCGATGCGACCGGGCGATCTTTCTCCGCAACCAGGCGCGAGGATTGTTCGACCTCCGCTGGCGTGCCGGCGATGATGATCACGGCGCGCGCTGTGTGGCTGAAGGCGCGCTGAATGTGGGCATCCCTGCGAAGGCTGGTGAGGGTTTCCTGAATGTCCTTAGGCGTTCTGTGGGCTAAGTAGAATGCCCGCACAAGGGGGAATTTCGGGTCGGAGGACTGGAACTGATGTATCCCCTCCGTCCGGACATTTGGCGGCTGGTCAATTTCACCGATCATCCACGCCGACATGGCGATCTCATCGGCGGTGCCGCGAACGGTGATCGCATGGAGCGGGGTGTAGTTGTAAATATATTTAATCTGGCCGACGGTTCGGAGCACGGTAAGCAGTTCCTGGACATTCTGCGGAGTCTCCAGGTGCGAGAGGTAAAAGATCCGCAATACGTCGTCTTTGGCGCCGGGCACGGTGTAGCCGCGGACAGCGGTATCGCGGATTTGCTTAATGGTCGCGTCGGGTGTAACCGGCTGATCGAGACCATCGAGGATCCATTGAGCGATTGCAATCTCGCCAGAGGAAGCACTCACGGAAACGGTAGATGCAACCGGGTCGGCACTGACCGTTTGAATATGCCCGACAGTGCGCAGCGTAGTGAGGAGTTCCTGCAAGCCCGCCGCTGGTGGTTTGTTGGCCAGCGTGAATATGCGGTCTGAGACAGGGCCGCGGCCAGGCTGAGCGAATGCAGCGGCCGTTAAGACGAACGGGATCGCAATGAACAACTTAGTGGACCTCATGTGGTGCTCCTGAACTCCAGACGCGCCGAGGAATCAAAACGTGGATTGATTTGTTCGGGTTTAGAGTCGCTTACAGTAAACGTTATGGCGGACCAGATACAAATTGCGGTTGCGGCGGTGTCCGATTCATCCTCGGAAGCTGTGATTCGAGACCATCGCGTGCGCTTCGACAGGCCTGTGACGAAGGGCGGAGGCGATTCCGGTCCGATGGGTGGCGAAGTATTTCTCGCTTCCATCGCAGGGTGCTTCATGAGTAATCTGCTCGCCGCAATGCGAACGCGCGAGATCAAAGCGACCGATATTCAGACTGTGGTGACCGGCATGGTGGACGGGACTCCGCCGCGGTTCGTGGGAATCGATTTGAAGGTGCGGGGGGAAGGAGTGGATCGCGACGCGATGGAAAAGCTGGTGGAGATTGCGGGGCGCGGCTGCATTATGGTGAATACGCTGCGCGACAAGATGGATTTGCGGATTGGGCTTCTATGAATCACGTGGCGCTCATGCGGGGCATCAATGTGGGCGGCAGGAATAAACTGCCGATGAAGGATCTCGCCGGGTATTTCAGCGATGCCGGCTGTTCGGATGTACGGACCTGGATTCAGAGCGGGAATGTGCTTTTCAAAGCCGAAAAGCGCGTTTTGAAGGGACTCGCCGCGCAGATCACGCGGCGAATTACGGCAGAGTTTGGGTATCGGATTCCGATTGTACTGCGGACCGCTGAAGAGTTATCCGAGGCCATCGTTAATAATCCGTTTGTAAAACCGGGCGTGGACGACAGTGCTCATTTCGTGATGTTTCTGGCTGAGGAGCCATCGGCTGCAATGGCGGCGGACCTGGACCCGGCACGCTCACCCGGCGATGAATTTTATCTGCGCGGGCGCGATGTTTATCTGTATTTGCGGACTGGCGCGGCTGACACGAAACTGACGAATGCATGGTTCGATAAGAAGCTGGGTACGGTGAGCACGTCACGGAACTGGCGGACGGTGCTGAAGCTTCAGGAGTTGGCTGGCTCGTTTTGAAGTCGTGCGCCGCCTCCCGATTGACAGCCCCATGCTCTGCATTGGGAACGTACGTACCGGCATTCCAAAGAAGATCCGCTAGCTTCACGGGGCTATTATGAGACAATTCGGCGGTAATGCCTCTCATTCACCTTTTCGCACTGGCCACGGTTTCGGCGGTTGCGATTTCAGCCCAGGTTCGGCTGAGCTACCCGACGCCACCGAGGAGCAACCAGACTGACGATCTGCACGGAGTCAAAGTGCCTGACCCGTATCGCAGTCTTGAAAACGCGGACGCCGCCGCTACCCAAAAGTTCGTGGATCAGGAGAACGAACTAACGTTCGGATGGCTGGCCAAACTACCGGGGCGGGATGCAATCAAGTCGCGCCTGACCGAGCTTTGGGATTACGAGAAATTCACGGGCCTGTACAAAGCCGGGAAGTACTTTTACCGGCTCAACACCGGACTGCAGAATCAGGCAGTCGTGTATGTGACCGATTCACTCACCGGGACACCGCGCGTGCTGCTTGATCCGAATACTTATCGTAAGGACGGCACGGCGGCGCTCGCGAATGAGCGGGTGAGCTGGAACGGCAAGCTGTACGGGTATGCCATAGCCCAGGCGGGCTCAGACTGGGATGAGTGGAGGGTGCGCGATATCGCGTCGGGCAAAGATCTGCCGGACCTGGTTCGCTGGTCTAAGGGCTACAGTATTTCGTGGGCAGCCGACGACAGCGGCTTCTATTACTCGCGATTTCCCGAGCCGCCCGCCGAACAATTACTCACCGCGGCGGCGCTGAATCACAAGATCTACTTTCACAAGCTCGGCGACCCGCAAGCGGCTGACAAGCTCGTCTTCGAACTTCCCAAACATCCTGAGTGGACCATGACTGCGAGCGTGATGGAGGGAAGCCATTATCTGGTCATCGACATGGATCCAGGCGTGCCGGGCAAGAATATGCTGGCGTTCCAGGATCTGAGTTCCCGCACGCCGCGCATCGTGGAACTCATGTCGTCGCCCGATTTCGGTTATTCGCCGATCAAGATGGCCGGGTCTTTGCTCTACCTCGCGACTACCGAACATGCGCCGCGCGGCAAGGTGATTGCCATCGATCTGACGCGTCCGGAGCGGGCCAACTGGAAAGAGATTGTTCCGGAGCAGAAGGAGACGCTGGACGGCGCGGTGATGGCCAACGGGAAGTTGCTGCTGGAGTACATGAAAGATGCTCACGCGGCGGCGCGGCTTGTGACGCCCGAGGGCAAGTTGATAGCCGACATTGAATTGCCGGGTTTGGGAACTGCAAGCTGGGCGCCCGCCCGTTTAGGCGACAAAGAGTTGTTCTACGGATTCACGGGATACACGCTCCCGCCGAGTGAATACAGGCTGGATCTGACAACTCTCAAAAGCACGAAGGTACGACCAGGAAAAAACACTTTCGATCCCTCCGGTTTCGAAACGACTCAGGTCTTCTACCCGAGCAAAGACGGCACACGGGTTCCGATGTTTATCAGCTATCGAAAAGGGCTGAAGCTGAACGGAGCCAACCCGACGCTGCTCTACGCTTATGGCGGATTCGACATCGCACTCACGCCATCTTATAGCCCGGCGATTGCGGCATGGATGGAGCGCGGCGGTGTTTACGCCGTTGCCAATCTTCGCGGCGGTTCCGAGTACGGGGAAGAATGGCACGAGGCAGGGATGCGCGAGAAGAAGCAGAACGTGTTCGATGACTTCATTGCGGCGGCGGAATGGCTGATCGCGAATCAATACACGTCTACGCCGAAGCTGGCAATTTTCGGCGGAAGCAACGGCGGCCTGCTTGTCGGCGCGGTGCTGAATCAGCGTCCGGATCTTTTTGGGGCGGCCATGCCCGCCGTCGGAGTAATGGATATGCTGCGGTTCCACAAGTTCGGCTTCGGAACACAGTGGACGGGCGAGTACGGTTCACCTGACAATGCGGAGGATTTCAAAGTCCTGCGAAAATATTCGCCGCTGCACAACGTGAAGGCGGGCACGAAATATCCGCCGACTTTAATCACAACAGCAGATCACGACGATCGCGTGATGCCGGGTCACAGCCTGAAGTATGCGGCTGCTTTGCAGCAAGCTCAGGAGGGACCGGCGCCGATTCTGCTCCGCGTGGATACGCGATCCGGACACGGCGCGGGGAAACCTACGTCGAAGCAGATTGATGAGTGGGCGGACCGGTTTGCGTTTTTGGCTTACGCGCTCAAAATGGATCAGTAGTCAGTAATCTTTCGAAACGCGCTCTGAGAATTGCTGATACGTGACGGGCTCAGTGCCACCGAACTTTGCCTTGAGGCCCTGGTCGGCGCTCCATTGCATACGTCGGGCGGTGGCCTCCGCCATGATCGGGTCGACTCCGATTTCGCGAAGGGTCGCAGCCACTTCTTCCATTTCGCGGGCGCGGCGTTCTCCGTGAACTACTACGCGGCCAACCATGTAGGTCGCAAGTTCTTTCCAGTCGATACCAGGGAACGTTTGCGATAAGGATGCGAAGACGCGATCGGCAGCGCCGTATCTCGTTGCGCCCAGCACGCATTCCGTCAGAATGGCTTCCATGCCTTTGATGACGATACTGCGGCACATTTTGGTTGCGGCAGCGGCTCCGATCTGGTCCTCACCAACTTCGATCTTCATGCCGTACGGCGCAAGCAGGTTTTGGAAATCTGAGGCGAAAGGTCCACCGGCAAGCACGGGAACCATGTGAGCGAAGGGCGGCACGGGAGCCATGATCGCCACCTCAATAAACCGCGCGCCCGTTTGCCCGATCACCGCCGCAATGGTTTGCTTGAGCGCGGGCGAGACCGAATTCATGTCCGCGTAGATGTGGGTCGGGGTCAAATGCGCGGCAACGCACTCGGCGGCGCTCAGCGCCTGGTTGGCAGTAACGACCGAGAGAATCAGGCTGCTCTCCTTTATGAGGCGTATGTTGGAATCGAGCAGCATCACGCCTGTCTCACTGGCGCGCTGACGGATTTTTTCGCCCAGGCCAGGAGTATCCGTGTTGAGGTCATACGCCCCAATTACATGTGCGCCGGCGCCAAGCAGACCTTTCGCGATATGAAAGCCCGCCTCGCCGAAACCCAGCAATCCGATGCGCGGGTCCGGCAACCTAATCCGCCTTTCCCGCCGCTTCCGCGCGCAACCGGCGGGCTTCGGCCTGGACAACCACAATCGACATCAGCGTGCCGAGCGGATGCGCCCCGATTTCCACCAGCGGGTGCGATTTCAGCGAACGGAGCATATCGATGTTCTCGTCTTTGAGCGTCTCGATTGCTGCCGCTTCCACGGGGCTTAGGCCATAATCGGCGGCGACGCCGGGCGTATCGGCATACAGCTTGCGGCGTAATGGTTGCTTGTGACGCAGGTCGTACAGCAGCTTGTTCAGCTTGTAGGAAGCGGGGTCAGGGTGCTTATAGAACTGATATCCGCCCGAATCCTGGAACTGATATTCAGGGGGCGTCTTCGATTCAAGCGGCAACCCGGTTTGTTCACGCTTATTCGGAATGAAGCGCATCACCGCATGACCGTGATGCCACGTGGGCTGATACGTGAGCAGTTCTCCTGGCTGATTACCTATTGCCCCGAACATCGCCATCCAGGGCAGCATTTCCGTATTGCCAACCTCATCGAGTTGCTCGTTCGTCAGACTCAGCAGCGCTTCGTGGTTCCCGCGCTCCATCTGGTGAATAGCCCAATAATCGAAGTCAAACGCTGGCTGCGGATACTTCCACGTGCCTGGGTAATGCGACATGCCGCCGCTCGCGATTATCGCCACGTTCTCCGGACGCGATTCGATTATTCCTGCGATTGCCTTGCCGAGCGCCTGGCAGCGGCGCGCGTTCGGCAGAGGCGGCAGATACGTGTTGATGAAGATGGGAATCACGGGGATCTTTCGTCCCCGCATGACAAATTCGTAGACGGCGGCGAAGGAATGGCCGAGAACCGCATCCTGGGAGTAGGACATGTCGAAATCGGCGCGAACCAGACCGTCAAGAAGCTCTTCTGCGAGGGGCAGGTGTATGGGTATCTCCCATTCTCTGCCCGCAAATGCAGCCTTAGACGTCTCCCCCGCCATGATGCAAAACGTGGGCACAGAAGAGAGGAAAAACGTCTCCAGATGATCGCTGCCGATCACGATAATCACGTCTGGCCTGGTTTCGTCGAGCGATTTGCCGAGTTCAGCCATGGCGGCCAAATCGGCATCCAGTTGCTCGAGAACTTCCGTCGGCGGACGTGTGAATAACTGCGGCGCGTGAACCGTTGCCATGGCGGCGACAATCTTTCCCATATTCGATACCTTAATCCACGTAGGCGACGCCGAGTTCTTTCAGCTTCGCGCGCAGTCCATAGAAATCGACGCCCAGTTCACCTTTACGCAGCCGTTCGCGGGTTTGCTCTTCTTTGGAAACGCGTGCCTGTCCGAGCGCGGCGACTTCGGTCGCGGAATCGCGGGGCACGATGACGACACCATCGGCGTCCGCAACAATGACGTCACCGGGATTGACAAATGCACCCGCACACACGACCGGAATGTTGACCGAGCCGGCCGTGGACTTCACTGTACCCTGCGCTGAAATCGATTTGGCCCAAACCGGAAAGCCCATGGCAGTCAGTTCGGCGGTGTCGCGCACGCCCGCATCGATTACAAGGGCAACCGCGCCATGCGCCTGACAGGAAACACCGAGCAGGTCTCCGAACATGCCATCGGTCGATTCGGACGTGGTGGTGACAACAAGAATATCGCCAGGCTTTAATACTTCGATGGCGGCATGAATCATGAGGTTGTCGCCAGGCTGAGCCGATACTGTCACGGCCGAACCGGCTGCGCGGGCAACGGGATAAATGGGCCGAAGATAAGGACGCATTAAGCCCCGGCGACCCTGCGCCTCATGCACAGTGGCGACGCCCAAATCACCAAGGATTCGGATGGTTTGCGATTCCGCGCGGGGAATGTTGCGTATTACCTGGTGCTTCATGAAAGTTCAGTCGTGACCTGCGGATACACACGCTGGAACGCTTCGGCGTATTTGACGCCTTTCGGACCGCCATTTCGTACGGCCTGCGTGCCCCGGCGCTTGCCAAGGTCCGTGTAATATTCCCACAAATGAATCTGGGCTTCCATGGATTCCATTGCCTTATGCTTGGTTTCCCAAACCGGCGTGACGTCGAGCAGAACCTGCGGCTTCCATTCACACAGCTCCGGCTGATGCGGTTCAAACAGAAATACCGGAGGCGCTTCCAGCGGTTTTCCGGGCAGCGGATATCCATGGGCCTGAGCGTAAACGCGTGTTTGCAGAGTCACCGCGTTCGCGGCGGGATGATCGGGGTTGTAGGGATCGAGAAATGAATGGGTCAGCACAAATTCCGGCCGCAACTCCCTGTATTCGGCCACCATCGCCTGTATCGTCGCCTCTGAAGGAACGAGCGGATAATCGCCCGAATCGAAGAAGCGAATTTCAGCGCCCAGAATCTGAGCGGCGCGGGTGGATTCCGCGAGCCGAATCTCCTTCACGCGGTCGATAGTCATGTCCGGCTTTTTCCACGCGCCCTGGCTCTCGCCGCGCTCTCCGAATGAGAGGCAGAGAATGCGAACACGATAGCCGCGCGATGCATAGAGCGCGATCGTTCCACCCGCGCGCCACACAAAATCAGCGGCATGCGCGCTGACGACGAGAACTGTTTTTTGATCGGGCATAGGTCGAAGAGGGGCTTTAATCGAGAAGTGCTTCGGCGTTGGTGACAGCCATCCGGCGTATATCGGCGGATGAAAAACCGGCGTCGAGCAGAGTTTGCGCAAACATCGCGAAGCCGTCCGCAACCGGAGGGTTGATGGTTTGGCCGAGATCGGTAGAAATCAGACACCGCTCAGGCCCCACTTTACGGATGCTTTCAAATACGCGTTCCCAGGAGGCTTTACCGGTATGCATGGTGGTGAAGCAGTGTTCAATTACAGCACCCAGGCCGGCCAGTTCGAGTTGTTCGGCGGCGGAAAGATTTTGAGACGGGAACTCGGCGTGGGTCACCATCACTCGCTTCAGGCCAAGCTCTTTCGAGGCTGTAACAAGCGCCAGAATTTCGCGGCGCCCCAGGTGACCAGTGGCCAGAATCATGTCGTGTTTCGCGATGAGATCCAAACAGGCTTTGGCAGGCGGCGTGAGCTTGCCGGCGCTGTCGACGACAGTGATCGGCGGGGGCGCAACACCCGTTGCCGCCAGTTCGAGCTGAATTTTGGCCCAAAACGGAAGGTGTTTCTTCGTCCCGTCGGGCCTGCCCGCGGTTTCGTTAGCGGCATCTACCGTGGGCATCCATACGATCTTGCATCCCGAGCGCCCGGCCAATTCCACCGCAACCGGGTTCAACCCGCCAACGCTGTGATTCAGAGCAATTGCGCCAAAAGCGCGGATGCCCGGCACAGCTTTCGTGACGACCTGGGCCCTCTCCGCCGTCGGAAAATAGTGGGATTTCAGAACAAAGCCCTTCAATCCGTGCTCAAGAAATTCGGCCGCGAGGTCGAGATCGTCGATGCGGCGTTCGATGACATCCGGAGCGACGTGTACCTGAAGGTCATAACCTCCCTGAATCGCACCCCATGCCTGATCGGTGGGCGCCTGGTTGGTAGAGACCGCGGTTGCTGTTGAATCCACGCCCGGAGTATGACAGGGCTTTTGCGCAGGTGTCAACGCGTCCCCCGACACGCGTCCCCCGCGGGCTTCCCGCTACCACGAATGGACCCCAGTAGTACAGGTGTCTGTAACGCGGATCTTTCATCAGCGAAAGGATGGCCGAGTGGAGCGCCTCGGCGGGCGCATCGCCGGTGCGCAATCGCCGATACAGCCCGGTCATCAGAGTGGTTGTGCTCTGAGACTCCACTCTCCACTCAGTCACGACGGAATGCCTGATGCCCGAAGCGAAGAGAGCCCATGTGAGCCCGACTAACCCCTCGCCTTCCGCGACACGTCCGCGACCGGTTTCGCAGGCGCTCAACACGACCACCTCCGCCCTGAGATCGAGTCGCATCACTTCCCACGCTTCCAGCCATCCATCGCGGGAAGAAGCGCCAACGCCTGCAGCGGAGGGCGCAAGCAGCACGCGGGAACGCAGTGCATTGACGGCGTCCGCAATACCATGCGTTGCCAGGTGAATCACCTCACCGTTCCATTTGCAGGCACCACTACGACAAACGCGGACATCGGGGCTGGAACTGCTCGCGCGTGCCCGTCTTTATTGCAAAACCCACTTCGTACGCGCTATACCCGCAACCATCAATTCCAAATCGCCCGCGCCGGTATTTTCCATCGAATGGACCTCATTTAGCAGCACCGGAACCGCATCGCCCTTGTGAATCGGCGCCGATTCATTCCCCACATGCGCCGTTCCGCTACCCTCCATCACGTAATAAAACTCCTCGATCCCTTCGTGCCGGTCTTTTGAAGTCGATCCGCCCTTTGGAACCAGAACATGATCCACGTAAGACCAGTTAGTGGCAAACACATCGGGAGGAAGGGCGCGCCGGTACTGAACTCCGCCCGCGGGCCTCAGGAGCGCCCTGTCGAGGCGCATCGTCATGAACACAGGAATCTCGTCGAGCGCGGCGCCCACGCGCGCATCCCCGAGATTGAAGGCGTCGTACTTGCCTTTCGTGTTCGTCACATTGATGTTCATCCACTGCACCGGCTTGTCTGTCGCGTTATAGATGGCGTGCATGTGCCCCGCGCGGCAGAGCGCACCAGCCGGACCCTTCAACGTGGATGTGCGCCCGTCTATCGTAAACTGAGCTTCGCCGTCCAGAATCACGAACATCTCTTCGCATTGATTGTGAAAATGCGCACCGATCCCGCTCTTCGGGTTGATAACGCCGCGATGCAGAAAGAATAGATTGGTATTGAAAACGTCGTAATTGAAGAGAGCCTGGTAATCGAGACTTCCGGCTCCGTCGTGAACCGCGGGCGAGTGGTGGAATCTCGATGGGTCTGTATGTGCCACCCGGCTCGCGAGAGGTTCCTTTGCGAACAGAAGCGCCGCGAATATGACAAACGACGCCGCGGCCATGAGGCGGACTTTTCGCGAGGTTAGAGGATTGTACATTTGTTCGGCATTATATCCGGTTTCGCCGGCGCCATCGCGCAAGCAACTCGCAATAAGATGAAGCAGTGAAGTTCCTGTTCTTTTCAGACATCCATAGCGATGCGCGGGCTTTAGAAAAGCTGATGGCTGTGGAAGCCGACCGTTATTTCTGCGCGGGCGATCTGGTGAACTGGGGGCGAAACCTGGAAGCCATGGGCGAGATCCTAAAAACGCGCGGCGAAAGAGTTTACGTCATTCCGGGGAACCACGAATCGGCCGACCAGATATCGCGTCTGTGCGCAAAGTATGGGCTCAACGATTTTCATGGTGGCCACATAGAGTTGGACGGCTTTCATGTGACGGGATTGGGATATTCGAACCCCACGCCCTTCGACACGCCTGGTGAATATTCGGAACAGGAGATCGAAACGCGCCTGCATGCCTTTGACGGGCTGAAGCCAATGATTTCGGTGTGTCACGTTCCGCCGCACGGAACAATGCTTGACCGGATCACGAACATGAGGCACGCGGGCAGCAGGGCAATTCGCGGGTTCCTGCAGCGCGAACAGCCGCGATTCTTTTTCTGCGGGCATATACATGAGGCCGCCGGGGCGCAGGAAAAGCTGGGAGAGACCTCGGCGATGAACGTCGGCAAGAAGGGCTATCTGCTGGATTTGGATAATCAGAAGGAACTGGGGTTCATATAACAATGGCAACTTTGGGGCTGGTGGAATACGCGGATGCTTCGCCCGAGGTGCGCGCGGTTTATGACGACATCATGGCCACTCGCAACACGGACTGGATAAATAATTTTTGGAAGGCACTCGCGCACGATCCTGTGACGCTGCGGCGAACCTGGGAGAGCATCAAACAGATCATGGGGCCGGGCGCGCTAGATCCCCTCACGAAGGAAATCATCTATGTGGCGGTGAGTGCCACGAATCAATGCAATTACTGCATTGCGTCGCATACCGCCGGGGCGCGTAAGGCGGGCATGACGGATGCCATGTTCGCGGAGTTGATGGCGGTGGTGGGCATGGCGAATGAAACGAACCGGCTCGCGAGCGGGTATCAGGTGGAAATTGATGCTCAGTTCACGAGCCGGTGAGATTGACCGCGGCTGAAAGCCGCTCCGCGGGCAGGATTGCCCGCCCCACGTTTTGTAGTCGAGGGAGGCCATAGGCGCGGTCCGAATATCTCCGAACTCGAGGACCGGCAAAGTCGCGTTCCCGACCGCGAAGCTTTCAACGACGGGGTGCATAATATCCCGCGCGGTAGGCGAGCGTTAGTTCCGGAAGACCTCTCGGCGGAGTGATCTGAATGGCGATGTGATGGAACTGCCCGTCGGCTACCCGGTTCGAAGGGGAATAACTTAGAACGTAGCGGTTTTGCAATTCGATGGCAACTCGTTTGGCAGCGGCGGCTACATCTGAGGCCGACGGAGCAGTTAGATAGCCGCCGCCCGATTCCTGCACGGCGCTTGCCACTGTTTCCGCCGCGGAAATGGGAGTGCCGACCGCGATAACGAACACAGGGAGCCCAACTTCTTTGATGGCGGCGATCAGACCCGCGTCCAGAGTGTTGGTGCCCGAAACGATCGCTATGGCGCGACGGTCTTTGGGAGCGTTGGCAAGCTGGGCGGCGGCTGCCTTCAATCCCGACGCCCCTGGCTGTCGCAGAAGTGTGATGTCATTCGCCGCCAGGGAATTCCAGACCGCTTCCCATACGGCTCTTTCGGCCTCGGAAGGACCCTCTTTTTGCTCAAGCAGCTGTATGCGCTTTTGAAGATCGCGCACGTCCGGGTAGGTGGGCGTGTAGGTCCGCAGCAGATCGGCCAATCGCAATTTTGCTTTCTCAAGTTCCTGTTCCGCAGCCGTGGGTTCCACATCCCAAACCACGCACAACGCAATTTTCCGGTCGTCACCTGAGAAACTGCTGATCTTTTGCTCAACGCCGTCTTCAAAGACTCTAAACAAATCGCTATCGAGGCCCGTCACGAACCGGTGCAGAGGATCGGTCACCGTGAAGGGAACATCGATGGTTGTTGGTTCCGCCTTCGGTATCGGCACAACTTGCGGTTGCATGGGCGCTTGAAAAGCAAGTTGCACCGGAGGCGCGGGATCTGGTTGCGGTTTGACCTGGACCGTGTTCACCGTACGCCGCGTTTCAGAAAATGCCAGAACTGGAGACGCCCTCGAGCTCAATCCGAACGCTGCCATCACCACGCACGCGATCGTCAGCAACCGACCCGCCAGCAATTTCGTTCCCCTGTGCCGTGTCTTGTTCAGAAGCATGTCGATTCTCCTTTCCAGATTCGAAGTCTCATCCGCAATCGCGGCGGCCATGCGCGAACCTCCGAGACCCGCGATTAACTCCGCCACGCGGGTCAGGCAGGATGCGTAGGAACGAGGTTCGCCGGTCGCCCCGATCACGAAGTCATCACAGGCGATCTCGCGTTCCAGATCAAGTTGCCGGGCGATCCAGCGTACTAATGGGTGTATGCAGAACACCGCTTCAATTACTCGTTGCAACATCAGCGTCAGGTCATCGAAGCGCGCCAGATGCGCTGCCTCGTGCAGGCACACCTGATCGAGTTCCTCCGGCGTCAACTGCTGAAGCAACGCTTCGGATAACAGCACGCATGGATCGACCGGGCCAACCACCATCGGAGATGTATCGGCCTTTACGATTGCAAGCCGAACTTTACGCCGCACTCCGCAAAGCGCCAGCACTTCACGGAACCCGGCGTCCACGCTGACCGGCGCAGACATCGCCTTGCGCTTCCTGTTTTGCAGCGCCCCATAACTAGCGAGCAGACGAAGCATCATAAACGAAGCGAGCAGCGCCCAGAGAGCGGCCAGGCGCGCTGACCAGATGCCGGGGTCGAGAGTGAGGGGCGGCATCGGGGATGCCTTTCGAACTGGCGCCGCGGGCACCGCAACACGCAGAGGCAATACGCTCAGCGCCTCGACGCCTTCGTGACGGACCTGGGGAAGCGTCGATACTGTGCGCTCTGCCGGAATCGCCCGAGGTGGCAACATCAGCAGCGGCAAAGCGATCACGCCACAAAGAGTGACCCACCAAACCGCGTATCGCGTCGCGGCATTGACCGCGTTTCGGCACAATCGCAAAACGACCCAGACTGTTGCGGCCATAGGAACGCTCAGAATCGCTCCGTTCACAAGGGCAGTAAGCAAATCGTTCCTCACTCCGCCTCCGCAATTCGCCGACGCAAGCGGTTCAATTCCCGCGCGTTGATCTTCTTGCCATCCAACAGGTTAAGAACCAACTGTTCAGGCGAATTCTCGAAGAATCGCCTCAACAGCAGAGTCACCGCGCTCTCGCGAGCTTCATCACGATCCACCACGGGCTCATAGATAAATGCGCGGCCGTCTTTGCTGTGCCGAAGATAGCCCTTCGTCTCCAATATGCGAAGCGTGGTTAACACGGAGGAATACGCGAGTTCCACGTCGCTTCGCAGCGCGGTCACCACATCGTTCACCGAAGCGGAGCCAAGGCGCCAAAGCACTTCCATCAGGCGTAGTTCGGCGTCGGTAAGCCCGGCAGTTTTCTTTCTCGGCATGAATCGCATCTCTCCGTTAAAGATTTAATAGTTGAATCATAAGCCCGCCCAGGCGCGGTGTCAATTAACTTTTTAATACTTCCGTGAGAACCCGCCCGCCGCTAAACTGGTGGCTTGGAAAACCGAGACTTCGCACGCGTATTGTATGAGACTGCCGACCTGATGGAAATATCCGGGGCGGATGGCTTTCGCATCCGCAGCTACCGCAACGGCGCGTCCACGATTGAGAGCTACCCCGAGCGCATCGAAGACATTCTTTCGGATCCGGATCGCAAGGTAACCGATGTGCCGGGAATCGGAAAGGGTCTTGCGTTCGTTCTGACAGAGATCGGCCAGCGCGGCAGTTGTGAAATGCGCGACACGCTGCTGCGGAAGTTCCCGGTGGCCGCACTGGACTTTCTGAAAATCCAGGGCCTTGGTCCGAAGAGTATTGCGCTGGTGTTCGAGCATTTCGCAATCACCACAATGGACGAGCTGGAGCAATTATGCCGCGACCAGAAATTGCGCACGCTGCCCAGGATGGGCGCCAAGCTCGAAGAAAAGGTCCTTCGCAGCATCGAGAGGCATAAGGAACACACGGGACGTTATCTGCTCAGCTTCGCCGACAGCACCGCGAAAGATCTCATCGAATACCTAAGAGAGATGGAGGGCATCACGGCAATCACTCCGGCAGGCAGTCTTCGGCGCGGCAGGGAAACCATCGGCGATCTGGACATTGTGGTCACGGGGCCGAATGCGGAAGCAGCGCTGGAGCGTGTGGCCAGTCATCCGAAGGTTCAGGAAGTGTTGGGGCGAGGCGCGAACAAAACCAGCGTCAAATTTGGACGCGAAGGCCTGCAGGTAGACGTGAGGGCTCTCGATGACAAGAGCTTCGGCGCCGCCATGCAGTACTTCACCGGCAGCAAGGAACACAATGTAGCGATCCGGCAGCGCGCTGTAAAAATGGGGCTGAAGCTAAACGAATACGGTCTCTTCCGCGCCGAAGACGAATTGCGGGTGGCGGGTGAAACGGAAGAAGGCGTTTATCAGGCTCTCGGGCTCGATTGGATTCCTCCGGAGCTTCGTGAAAATCAGGGCGAGATCGAATTGGCGGAGGCTCATGCACTGCCGCTTCTGATTGAACAGAGCGCGATTCGCGGCGATCTCCACATGCATACGACCGCGACGGACGGACGCGCAACCCTGGAAGAGATGGCCATCGCCGCCCGCGAACTCGGCTATGAATACATCGCTGTCACGGACCACTCCAAGGCAATCGCGATGGCCTTCGGTCTCGATGAAAAGCGCGTTGTGGAGTTCGCGCAAACAGTTCGGAGGATCAATGAGACGGGCGATTTGGGAATTCATATCTTCTCCGGTCTTGAGTGCGACATCATGAAGGAGGGGGATATGGATATCGCGTGGGACGCGCTGGCGGAGCTCGATCTCGTCATCGGCAGCGTACACAGCCACTTCAATTTGGAGCCCAAAGCAATGACAGACCGCTTGATGAAGGCGCTGGAGTGCCCACACCTGACGGCGCTCGGACACCCGACCGGCCGCCTTTTATTAAATCGCGAGGCCTATGATTTCGATTTCGAAAGAGTCGCCGCCGAAGCGGTGCGGCGCGGAGTATGGATGGAAGTGAACGCCAGTCCCGAACGGCTCGACCTCAGCGCGAATCACATCAGGATCGCGAAATCGAAGGGAGCGAAGTTTATCGTGTCCACTGACGCTCATCATCCGAAACACCTGCTGAACATGCGTTTCGGCATCACCACAGCGCGGCGTGGCGGATTAACCGCGGGCGACATCATGAACGCGCTGCCTCTGCCGGAGTTCCGTCAGGCGCTCGCAAAGGGAATCAATCAATGAAGAAGAATCGAATGAAGATAGTGTCATCGAAAGAGGTGTATCGCTCGCCCATTTTTCGAATCACGGAGGATGAAGCGGAAGATGGCAGCGGCTTCCGGATCAGGCGGAGCATCATCCGCCACAACGGCTCAGCGGTGATGATGGCTGTCGATGAAAAGAAGCGAGTGCTCCTGGTGAGGCAGTATCGGCTGCCCGCCGATCGTTACATGTGGGAGCTGCCCGCGGGCAAGATCGACGATGGCGAGAAAGCCGCGCAGGCGGCAAAGCGGGAGTTGATCGAAGAGGCGGGGGTGCGCGCGAAAACTTGGAAGAAGCTTGCGGAGTTCTATCCAACGCCTGGTTACGGGCAGGAGAAGATGACCGTGTTTCTGGCAACGGAACTCACGCAGGGAGAAGCCCGGCCGATGGGGGATGAACGAATTGAAGTCCGGTGGTTTACGAAAAAGGAACTGAAGGAAGCGATTCAGAAGAACGAGATCATCGACGGGAAGACGATTGTCGGGTACTTCTACTGGAGCACTCTGAGGGTAGAAACAGCATAAAAAGCCATAAAAAAAGGGGCTGACCTTTCGGCCAGCCCCGTGGATAAAACAGACTACGCTTTTTTCGGAGCTGCCTTTTTCGCAACTGCCTTCTTGGCAGGAGCCTTCTTTGCAACTGCCTTCTTCGGCGCAGCCTTCTTCACAGCAGCCTTCTTCGGGGCCGCCTTCTTCGCAACAGCCTTTTTCGGTGCTGCCTTCTTTACTGCCTTTTTGGTTGTAGCCATGTTGGTGATTCTCCCTGTCCCCCATTATGAAACGAAACTGAAAAAAGATAAATCAAAAAGTTGAAAAATGTTTCGGAGTGTGTTTGAGCAGGTCGGCGTGTTCCGGGCGATCGGCAGATCGAAGATCGATGAGGCGGAGTGGTACAAGAGGAATCTGGTGAAGAAAGTACAACTCATAACGGATGGCGCATGCCTGGGAAATCCAGGCAAAGGAGGTTGGGCTTCCATCCTCCGCTATGGCGCTCACAAGAAGGAAATGTTCGGTTGCGAGGCGCACACGACGAATAACAGAATGGAGCTGCGGGCCGCTATTGAAGGGCTCCGGATGCTGAAAGAGCGCTGCGAAGTCGAGGTGGTAACCGACTCGGAGTACGTCATGAAAGGCATCACGCAATGGGTTCCCAACTGGAAAAAGCGCGGCTGGATGACTGCCGCGAAGAAGCCCGTGATCAACCGCGATCTTTGGGAAGAGCTTGATGCGGAGGTGTCGCGGCACAACGCGCAATGGGTTTGGACCAAAGGTCATGCGTCGCATGAAGACAACAATCGTGCCGATGAACTGGCCACGCGCGCGGCGCGCAATCAGTGTTCGCAGATGTGAAGCCGTTAAAATCAGCATATGGCAAATGAAACTTACGCGTTGTTCGACACGAGCGAGGGCAGCTTCAAAGCGAAGCTCTACGCCGATAAGGCGCCCGTCACCGTTCAGAACTTCACTGACCTGGCCGAGGGAAAGAAGACCGGCAAACCTTTTTACGACGGGCTGGTCTTCCATCGGGTGATTCCCGATTTTATGATTCAGGGCGGATGCCCGGAAGGCAGCGGTCGCGGCGGCCCCGGTTACAAGTTCCAGGATGAGTTCTACCCCGGCCTCAAGCACACGAAGCCAGGCTTGCTCTCCATGGCGAATGCGGGCCCGAATACAAATGGGAGTCAGTTCTTCGTGACGGTGGCCGCAACGCCATGGCTCGACAACAAACACACCATCTTCGGTGAAGTGGTGGAAGGTTATGACGTGGTGAAAAAGATTTCTCTTGTCCCCCGTAATTCCATGGATCGCCCGAACAAAGATGTGAAGGTGAATTCCGTAAAGATCGAACGGACCTAATAGAAACGACGGCCGCCGAACAGCTATGACCACACGCACCGCGCTGTTCGGCGGCACCTTCGACCCCATCCACGACGCTCATCTCGAAATCGCCCGCGCGGCGCTGCTGCGTTTCGGTCTGGATAAGGTCCTGTTCATTCCCGCCGCGAATCCCCCTCATAAGCCCGCGAACGAACTGGCGCCCTATGAACACCGGGTGAGAATGGTGGAAATTGCCTGCGAGAATGAGCCGGCCTTCGAAGTCTCCCACATTGAAGAGGCTTCGGGTTCAAATGAGGGGCAAAGAAGTTACTCCATTCTGACGATTGAAAAACTGCTGAGCGCCGGTCATGAGAACCTTTGGTTCCTGATTGGCGCAGACGCCTTCGCGGAAATTCGCACATGGTATCGATGGCGGGATGTGATTCGCCTGGTTGATTTCATCGTGGTTGACAGGCCTGGCGCCCAATACGAAATACCGGAGGGCGCAAGGGTTCACCCGCTGAGCGGTCTTCGAATTCCACACTCCTCCTCCGAGATCCGCGAACGCCTTGCCGCGGGCGATATTACCGTGCCCGTTCCGCCCGCTGTGCTCCGGTATATTCGCGAGCAGCGGCTTTACCGATCACAAAGTTCGTAAATAAAGCTAAGCCGCCGTCGATGGTTAGACTTAGCGAGCCCGCGCCCCGCGCGGATAAACGCCTCCAGCGCTGCCCGATGGTACAGATGTGGCCAGAGAGAGACATCGCGACTCTCCCGACACATCAACCACGCGGACATAACCATGCTGAGACAAACATTCAAAACGACGAAGTACATCGCACTCACCGCGATTGCCGCGCTATGCGGAATTGCTCACGCCCAAACAGGGCTTACAACCATTCAGGACACGCTCTTCAAGGCGGACGGTACGCGCTTCAGCGGCACCGTCACCATCCACTGGAACACGTTCGACGCGACAAATGTCGGCGCCGTGGTGCAGCAAAGCCGCAGTATTCAGGTGTTGAACGGTAATCTGCAGGTGCAGCTTGCCCCTAATGCGGGCGCGCCCGCGCCGGCCAATTCCTACACGGTCATGTATCAAAGCGATGGCCGTGAACAGTTCACCGAAACCTGGACCGTCGCGCCAAGCGCGGCGCCACTAAAAGTAGCGGATGTGAGGACCGGAATGATTACCAGTGCAACGCCATCAACCGCCAACCAAACTCCTATCGTGGAATCCTCCGTGTTAGGTCTGGTGGCGGATCTTGCGCAGCGGCCCGTAAAGGGCGCGGGCTTTGGAACTGGCAGCGTGGCGCTGATCAATCAGAACGGCCAAATCGAGACGGTAGTCGGGAACGTGGGCGATTGCGTCTACGCTGACGGCACCACAGGCACCTGCGGCGGACCGTCGCCTTCTTTCATGGATGCCGAAAGCCCGGGAGGGCTTGTGGACGGAACGAACGCAACCTTCACGCTGGCAAGTGCCCCCAGCGGCGCAAGTCTTTCACTTTTCCGGAACGGCCTCTATATGAAAGCCGGTTTCGATTACAACTTAAGCGGCTCAACCGTTCAGTTCGTATCGGGCGCTGTTCCTCAGCCAATGGACACACTCGTCGCGAACTATCGCATCGATCCGGATTCCAATCTGGCCAATCTCGCGCTGGCATCCTCCGCGAACAAACTGGCTGAAGTGCTGTGCAGTTCAGGCGGCCTTACCAATACACACTCCACGCTGATGTCGCTCGGCGCGTGCGACGTGTCCGCCGCCTCTCTCAAGCCACGAGATCGTCTGGAAGTTCGATTCACGATGGCCCACACAGGCGCCTCGTCGGGCTTCGATTTTTCTCTGAAGTGGGGTTCTCAGACGGTGATCAACAGGCATGCGGGTGCTCTCGATTCCGCGGTCGCGGGTCAAACAGAAAGCGCGATCACGGCGACCGCAGCCCAGATAACAGTTCAGAGTTGGGGCACAACCCTGGCGTTCCTTCCGGACATTATTTCCGCGCCATCGCAGTCGGGCGTCAGGATTGATCTGCTGGGTGCGCTTTCGGTGGAGGGCAGTGACAGCATCGCCCTGACCAACTACACGGTGCTGCGATACCCCGCTAACTAAGTGAAATGAACCGAGGGCCGGGCAATGCGAAAATGCCCGTGTGGAAACTATGTTGGCCGCGTCGGCCAGGCTCGCAAGTTCGGTCCTCGCCGTTCCTCCTTCGCGTATTCGCGAACTCGCCGAAATCGCCTTTCGAATGGAAGGCGTACTGAAGCTGTATTTCGGGGAGTCGAACCAACCGACTCCCGGGTACATTAAGACGGCCGCGTTGAACGCCCTGCGCGACGGCTACACGTTTTATACCGAGAACGCGGGCCTGCTGTCATTGCGCGAAGCACTGGCTGCTTCGTACCAAAAGCTGCAGGGCGTCACACTCGATCCACGCCGCGAAATCGTCGTCACCGCATCGGGCGTTCAGGCGCTTAACGTAACCATCCGCTGTGTCCTCGATCCTGGCGATGAGGCGATCATGCTTACGCCCGCGTGGCCGAACGGGTCTTCCATCGTTGCCATGGCCAGCGCCAGGCCAATCGAAATCCCTCACCCGCTTGTTGGAGAGAATTATGAGATTGATTGGAACGCGCTCGAAGGGGCGATAACAGACAAAACGAAATTGTTGATCTATACGTCGCCTTCCAACCCTCTCGGCTGGGTCGCGACGGAGGACGATCAAAATCGCCTGCTTGAGTTCTGTCGCAAACATGGCCTCTGGCTGCTTGCCGATGAGGTATACGACAGGCTTTGGTATGCCACAGAACATTTGGGGAATCCCGTGCCATCCATTTTGAAGAAGGCAACGCGGAATGACGCTGTAATCGTCGTCCATTCCTTCAGCAAAAGTTATTGTATGACCGGGTGGCGCGTTGGATGGCTGGTCGCGCGCGCGGATCTCGCCGCTAAGGCGACTCAGTTGAACGAGTTCATCATTTCTCACGCGCCGAGCTTCACCCAAAAGGCGGCGGAAACAGCACTGGCCGATGGCGAGAGTGAAATCGCGGGTATGTTGCAGAGGCTTCGTGCCAATCGCGACTTTTGTATGCAGGCTTTGAAACAGATGCCCCGCGCAACGGTGCCAAGGCCGGATGGCGCTTTTTATCTCTTCCCTCGCATTGAAGGGCTTGGGCAAGGCGGCATGGGCTCCTTCGATTTCTGCCGACAGTTACTGGTCGAAACAAAGGTCGGTCTCGCTCCGGGCGAGGCATTTGGAGCAGGTGGCGAGGGCTCGATCCGTATCTGTTATGCGGCGGACCGCACCATATTAGAGCCAGCGATGGAACGTCTCGCGCGTTTTCTTGACAACTCTTAGGCGAGAGCTTACTCTCTGCTATAGGCTGCGCCCCCAGGGCGCGGATTCAGGAGGCCAAATGGCAGGCGGATTCAAACAGTTCTTATTAAGAGGAAATGTAGTCGACCTCGCGGTCGGTGTTGTGATCGGCGCGGCCTTCGGGGGCGTGGTTACCGCGTTCACGAAAGACCTGCTGACGCCCCTGATTGCGGCCATCGCAGGGAAACCGGACTTCTCCGCCATTCAGTTCCAGGTCAACAACAGCAGATTCCTGATCGGCGATTTCATTAACGCGGTAGTGTCATTCGTCATCATTGCCGTAGCCGTCTACTACCTGGTGGTGCTACCCGTGAACGCGCTCGTTTCTCTTGCGCGCAGACAGCCGCCCGCCGACCCCACCACTAAGAAATGTCCGGAATGCCGCAGCGAAATTCCTATCGACGCAAGGCGATGCGCACATTGCGCGATCGCCCTCCCTGCGTAGAGTTCGTCTTTATTTACGCGCCGCGTAAGTTTTGCTGAACGAGTTGCGCGTGTTGGTTACCGTGAACGATCCGTCCGAATTCGCCGAAACCTTGATCCAGAAAGCGGGTCCGGTGTGTCCGCCGCGACCGCCACCACCGCCTGCGCCACGCCCCGCCCCGCCTGGAGCGCCGCCCGCGGGTGGGCCACCCGGCCCCCTGGGCTGCCCGAACGTCGGCGGGGGATTGTTCAGCACATTCGCAATCACAGCGGGCTCTTCCATATTGGCAATAAAGAGCCCGGGTGAATTCTGTTCGAGTCCGGCCGCATACGCCCAGTGAAGCTGCCAGATATCTTCCAGCCCAGGCGACGTGTGCAGAATTTGCATCGTCTGAATCGCGCCGCCCTTGCGGGTGGAATTGTGCATTACCGCAACGCGCGGTTGCAACCCGTGTACAAGGACGGGGGAACCCGACTGATCGATTCCGTGATGCGACGTGATGTAAAGATCCACCGTCCCGATAGGATTGTTCGGGCACATCAGATCCTTCTCCACGTTCCATGTAAAGTCGCCCAGGTTGATCGTGCGGAATTTGCCGTACGCCATGACAATCCCGACAGACTGCGGGTTATCGGGATCGACGTGCGACTCATCGCGGGGCTTGAAATCCGCGCAAGCCGGATTCGGCCTCCCCGCGCCGGGCGCGCCTGCAATGGGCGTCTTCAACGTTTTCCCCGCCGAGGTGACCACCACTACATTCGTCCCGGCAAAAGGAATCTTGTCTCCCGGCTTGGCGATGGTCCGTGTGGCCTTGGCGTATAGCTCCGCATACATTTTCTGAAAGCCGGGCACGGGCTCGCGTTCCTCGACCGAGGTTCCGTGATCGATGAAATGCCTGATCGGAATTCGCTTCGCCAGTTCTTCCAGCCCGCCAATATGATCGCTGTGATAGTGCGTCAGAATCAGCTGATCGATCTGCTTCACGCCGGCAGCGTTGATGACGTCCATAATGCGTTCCACATCGCGCGTTCCAGGGCTGCCGGTATCGATCAGCATCGCCTCGCCGGAGGGCGCGACATAAAGCGTGGAATGCCCCCCTTCCACATCGATAAAATAAATGTCGAGCGTCTTACGCGGTGTGCTTTGCCCGTTCAGCAGCATAGTGCCGAGGGCCAGGCCGGCAAGCAGGGCATACTGGGGCTTGAACCTTTTGAATATGGTCATTTCTGCCACTCAGATTATCACCAGCATCGCGGTTTTGGCCGCGGCCCTCCTGTTTGAACCGAACTGCGCGCTCGCGGCCGCCCCACCCACCGTCGCCGGTGCTCAGTCCTTTATGGACCGTGCCGAAGCCGAGCTCATGAAGTTGAGCATCGCCGATCAGCGCGCCGACTGGGTGCATGAAACTTACATCACAGACGATACGGAAATACTGGCGGCCGCCGCTGACGATCGCCTCATCGACCGAACCACCCAACTCGTGAAAGAGGGCAAGCCCTTCGAGGCTCTGAACCTGCCGCCGGCGCTGAAGCGGAAATTCATGCTGTTGAAACTCAGCCTTTCTCTGCCCGCGCCCGCCGATGCCAGGCTTCGCGAGGAATTAACTCAGACCGCGTCGTCGCTCAGCGGCAGTTATGGAAAGGGAAAGTATTGTCCGGATGAAAATCCTTCGCATTGTCTGGGCATCGACGATCTCGAAGTTCAGATGGCGAAGACGCGCGATCCTCGTGACCTGGCGAAACTATGGGCTGGCTGGCACAAGATAGGGCCTCCGATGCGGGACCGGTACACCCGCTTTGTCGCCTTGTCCAATCAGGGTGCGCGTGAACTGGGCTTCAAAGACACGGGTGCGATGTGGCGCTCGACTTATGACATGACGCCCGAGCAGTTTTCCTCTGAGATGGAGCGCCTGTGGTCCGAAGTCGAGCCCCTCTATAAGGAGTTGCATGCCTACGTGCGATCTAAGCTCGCAGCTAAATACGGCTCCGACGCGGAACGCCCGGACGGCATGATTCCGGCTCATCTTCTGGGAAATATGTGGGCGCAGGAGTGGGGCGATATCTACGATCTGGTGGCGCCCTCATCCGCCCCTCCCACCTACGATATTGGCGAAATTCTCACGAACCGGCACGCGGATGCGAAGGCGGTCGTCGGTTTCGGCGAAAACTTCTTTAAGTCACTCGGATTTGAAGCATTGCCCGGTCCGTTCTGGCAGCGTTCCATGCTCACCCGACCCGTCGATCACGAGGCTGTTTGCCACGCAAGCGCATGGGACATCGACTTCGACACAGACGTCCGCCTGAAGATGTGCATCCACGGCACCTCGGATGATTTCGTCACCGTGCATCACGAACTGGGCCACCTCTATTACGACCTCTCGTACAGGAAGCAACCGTTTCTGTTTCGCAATGGCGCCAACGACGGATTTCATGAAGCGATAGGGGATGCAATTGCGCTCTCCATTACGCCCGAGTATCTGAAACGGATTGGGCTGATTCAACAAGTACCGCCGCCTTCCGCCGATATCCCGATTCTGCTGCGGCGAGCCCTCGACAAGATCGCGTTTCTTCCTTTCGGCTTGCTGGTCGATAAGTGGCGGTGGCAGGTATTTTCAGGCGAGGTAAAACCCGCGGATTACAACAAAGCCTGGTGGGCTCTTCGTGAGCAGTATCAAGGCGTCGCGCCGCCGGTGGATCGCTCCGAAAACGATTTCGATCCGGGCGCCAAGTATCACATTCCAGCCAACACCGCATATGCCCGCTACTTCCTCGCGGCGATTTATCAGTTCCAGTTCTATCGCGCGATGTGCCGGGAGGCGGGATACACTGGTCCGCTGAATCGCTGCTCAGTTTACGGGTCTCAACCCGCGGGCGCAAAGTTTCGGGCGATGCTCGAATTGGGGCAGTCGAAACCGTGGCCCGAGGCGCTGAAGCAGATGACCGGCGAAGATCGGATTGATGCGTCGGCCATGGTGGAGTATTTTCAGCCGCTGCTCGTTTGGTTGAAAGAGCAGAACCAGGGCGCCAGGCCGGGCTGGACAGTCGCCGCGAACCCGCTGGCGTCTAAGTGACGTCCCGATGAACTTGAGCGCTCAGCATCTTCCTGCCTGGTAGAATGTGGTGAATGGCTGAAGCGCAGAGGCTTCCCGAAGCCGCACCGAATCTTCAAACCGGCGCGCCCTTCGAAGCAAGTCTGGATGAACTCGAAAAAGTAGTGAAAGCACTGGAAGCCGGGGACCTGCCGCTCGATCGCTCACTCGAACTATTTTCGCGCGGTATGGAATTGAGCGATGTGTGCCGCAAACAACTCGAAGAAGCTGAAACCCGCGTTGAAACGCTGATCCGCCGCGAAGGAATCTACCAGCCGGAACCGTTTCGGCCGGAAAAATGAGTTCGCTCGCAGAGTTTCTCGCGGCGCAGCAGCAACTGGTGGATCAAGCGCTGGATCGGCTCACGCCGCCCGAATCCGAACTGCCCCAAACCATCCACAAAGCGATGCGTTACAGCCTCTTTGCGGGGGGAAAGCGAATTCGACCGATCCTTTGTATGCAGGCTGCCGCGGCCGTCTCGGACAATGTGGCCGGAGTAATCGATGCAGGCTGTTCGCTCGAGATGATCCACACCTACTCGCTCATCCACGACGATCTTCCGGCGCTCGATAATGACGACTTCCGCCGCGGCAAACCCACCAACCACAAAGTCTTCGGCGATGCAATGGCGATTCTGGCGGGAGACGCGCTGTTTACGCTTGCGATTCAGACACTCACGCGGATTAACGGCATGGACGCGGAGCGCAGGCTGGCGCTGGTGGAAGAACTTTCGTTTGCATCGGGCACGGTGGAGGGAATGATTGGCGGGCAGGTCACCGATATAGAAGGGGAACGCCGGCCGCCGACCGCCGAACTTCTCGACAGGATTCATCGCGCGAAAACCGGAGCGCTGTTGCGCGCGAGTGTGCGGATGGGAGCGATCTCCGCCGGCGCCGATACCGTTCAGCTGCAGGCTCTCTCCCGCTTCGGCGAACACGTAGGCCTGGCTTTCCAGATTGTCGATGACATTCTCGATGTGGAAGAGTCATCGGCCGTGCTCGGCAAGACTGCCGGTAAAGACGCGGCGCAGGGAAAGATCACCTTCCCGGCGGTCTACGGGCTCGATACCTCCCGCACAATGGCCCACGATCAGTGCCGTATGGCGCACGCCGCACTCGACAGCTTCGGCGAACGAGCCCGCAGGCTGCGCGAAATCGCCGATCTGATCGTCTATCGGAAGTCATAGGATGGCGAAGCAACGCCTCGATCTCTGGATGATCGGGCATGGTCTGGCGGAAACACGCGAAAAGGCGCAGGCGCTCATTATGGCGGGCGAAGTTACGCTCAATGGCCAGAAGGCTCTGAAGCCCAGTCAACTGGCCGACGATACTTCGCGTGTGGAGGTGCTCTCGAAGCTGCGCTACGTTGGCCGCGGCGGCTTTAAACTGGAAGCCGCGCTGGCGCGTTTTCAAATTGACTCAACCGGCGCGATATGCGCGGATTTTGGTTCGTCCACGGGCGGGTTCACAGACTGCCTTCTGCAATCCGGGGCAGCGCGGGTTCATGCAATAGACGTGGGATCCAATCAACTCGACTGGAGGTTGCGCAGCGACCCGCGCGTGATTGTTCACGAAGGCATCAATGCGCGTTATGTGGAACTTGCGGATATCGGCGAACCGGTTGACCTGGCAGTCTGTGATGTCAGCTTCATATCCGCCACCATGATTGTGCCCGCAATGGTACGGGTGCTAAAGCCCGCGATCGGGCGACTGGTTATACTCGTGAAACCGCAGTTTGAAGTTGGAAAAGGTCAGGTGGGCAAGGGTGGAATTGTTCGCGACCCCGCGCTCCACATGGCCGCCCGGGAAAAACTCCAGGCCTGTGTGGAAGCGGCAGGTTTCGTAACGGATATGATGGAGAGCCCGATCACCGGCGCCGAAGGCAACAAAGAATTTCTCCTCTATGGCACTTGCAGCTTATGACCGATAGACACAATGTCCGGAAAGTTGCCATCTTCGCGAAGCCGAACGCTCCGCAGGCGGTGAAGCTTGTTCCGGAACTGCTGGCATGGCTTTCCAATCACAACATCGAAGCGCGGTTCGATAGCGAGACGGCGCATTATGCGGGCATGCTCGTCGGCCTCGACCGGCAAATCGTGCCCGACGGTTGTGACCTCGCCATCGTGCTCGGCGGGGATGGAACGCTGCTCTCCGCGGCGCGTGCGGTGGGGAGTCGCGCGATTCCCATCCTCGCGGTAAATCTCGGTGGTCTTGGGTTTCTCACGGCTATTACGATTGACGATTTCTTCCCCGAACTGGAGCGCGCGCTCGACGGCATTTTGAGCATTGGCCGCCGTAAGATGCTCAAGGTTTCTCTGATGCGCGATGGCATTTCGGTAGGCGAATACCAGGCGCTGAACGATGTCGTGATCGCGAAGTCCTCTATTGCGCGCATCGTCGATTTGGAAGCATGGGTGGCCGATACGTTCATTTCGGCTTACAAGGCGGATGGCCTCATCATTTCTACCCCGACGGGCTCTACAGCATATTCGCTCGCGGCGGGCGGGCCGATCATTTATCCGACGGTCAGCGCGCTTTGCCTCACTCCGATTTGCCCTCACACCCTCACGAACAGGCCCCTTATTGTCCCCTGCGAAATGGGTGTTCGCATAATCAACAAAGCCGGCGAAGAGGAGGCGTTTCTTACTGTCGACGGACAGGTTGGAAGCCCGCTTGAAATCGGCGATTCAGTTGAATGTACGGTCGCGGATTTCGACGTACTGCTGGTTCGGCCGCCGAATAAGACGTTCTTCGACGTGCTGCGACAAAAGTTGAAGTGGGGCGAACGCTAATCAGGCGTACCAACGGGCTGGCGCAATGGTTGGTTTTGGCTCGCCGTTCTCCACGATTCTGGCGATCAGCTTTGCCCGCAGTTCTGTAGCGATGTCTTTCGTGTCCGTTCGGCCCGCGAGATTTACAATCTCGTTCGGATCTTCGCGCAGGTCGTACAGATGCCGTTCCTGGTAATGTTCACTCCAGGGCTGCCGCGGATCCGACGCGGTGGGATCGAATACGCAATATTTCCATTGCTCGGTCCGAAGCGCACGGCCTAAGGCCTCTTCACGCATCTGGATGTAGACTTCATTTCTCCAGCCTCCCGTCTCGCCCCGGACAAGATTCATCAGACTTTTCCCCTGCATGGCGGCAGGTACTTCAGCGCCTGTTGCGCCAAGCAGAGTGGGCGGAAGATCTATCGTGCTGACGAGTTGGCTGACAGTTTTGCCGCCCCTGAATCCGGGTCCGCGCACGATGAGCGGAATGCGAGTGGAGGCGTCGTGGCAGCTGCGCTTATATTCCGCATTACGCGTACGAAAGTGGCATCCATGGTCGGTGCTGAACGCGACGATTGTGTTGTCGAGTTGGCCTTGCGACCGGAGTTCGGCGAGGATGCGCCCGAACTGCTCGTCAATACGCGCGATGATCCCGTAGTATTCGGGCAACTGCGATTTCCAGTCTCCGTGAAACGGCGCAAGATCCGGCGGGATATAGAAGTTATTGCGATAACGATCCGCATAACCTTTCGGAGCGATGAATGTGTTGGTTGAGTTTTGAAAGTGCGGTTCCAGGTGCGACACGAAAAGGAAAAACGGCTTCTCGCGCTTCTGTTTCAGGAAATTGACAGTGTGGTCTGTTAAGGCGTCCACACGGTATTGATTGTTGAAGTTAACCGCGCGGCCATCACGATCCCACAACGTACCCTCCTCCGGCACAGAGGACATTTCAAGCGCGTTCGAAGCAAGCCAAAACTGATCGTAACCGCCGCGGCGGGCGAGTGGAACCTGGTTTTCGGGGCCCTTGCTCAGATGCCATTTACCGATGTAGCCGGTATCGTATCCGCGTTTAGCGAACAGCATGGGCAGGGTGGTCTCGTTGTCCTTGAGCACGAGACCGTTGCGAACCACTCCGGTGGTGGTTGGATACTTGCCGGTCTGAAGAGAGCTTCGCGCCGGTGCGCAGACGGGCTGCGGCGTGAAGGCATATTCGAAACGAACACCCTCCGCGGCGAAGCGGTCCATATTGGGCGTAAGGCCCATCGGGTTTCCATAAGCGCCGATGGAATCCCACCGTTGTTGATCGGTCAGGAAGACCAACACGTTGGGTGGCCGCGTTTGCCCTTCAGCCTGGTTAGCGGATGTGGCAGCGGCAAGAGCCGCGCCCGTGAATTCCCGGCGGTTCCATCTCATAGTCTGTTTGAATATATACTGCTACCGTATGTTCCGAATCAAAACCGCCTTGCTTTTTTCCGCAGTGTTGCTTGCAACCGTCGCGACGTTACCCGCCCAGGAGCCGGACGGCCCTCCCGCCGCGGGACGTGGAGGAGGAAGAGGAGGGCGCGGCGGCGGTCGTGGCGGGCGCGGGGGCGGCGGGGCCGGTCTGCGCGACTTCCTTGGTTTGGGCACGGCGCCTGATGCGGCGGCGGCCAAAAAAGGCGAGCCGCTCTATAAGCAGAATTGCTCGACCTGCCATGGAGAAAACGCGCGCGGGGCTCAAGGACCGAACCTTGTCCGTTCGGTAAGCGTGCTGCATGACGAGAAGGGCGAAGAGATTGGCCCCATTGTCAAAGCCGGCCGCCCTGGTATGCCGCCCTTTCCCAGCCTTTCGCAGGATGACGTTTACAACATCTCGCAATATTTGAAATTACAAATCGAACTGGCTGCCAATCGCGGCACCTATGCGCAATCCTACGGCGACCTGCGAAACAAGGTGACTGGCGACCCGAATGCCGGCCAGGCTTTTTTCAAAGCGAACTGTACCGGATGCCATTCGGCTGCCGGCGATCTTGCGAAGATCGGGTCGAAGTTCCAGCAGGCGGCTCAATTGCAACAGCGCTTTCTGTGGCCGGCGACTCCGGGACCCGCGAAGGTAACGGTCACAACGCCATCTGGCGCAAGGGTCACGGGCACTGTGAGTCACAATGACGATTTCACTATTTCGATTTACGACAGCGCCGGTGAGTATCACAACTGGCCCCACTCACAGGTGAAAGTGGAAACCGAAGACAAGATGAAAGGGCACCGCGACCTGCTGGCGAAGTATTCGAATGCGGACATTCACAACATGACCGCCTACCTGGTGACACTCAAATGAAAACGCTTTTGCTGACTCTGCTTCCTTGCCTGCTGGCCGCTCAGGGGCTTGACCCGAAGAGCCTAACCCTCTTCAATCGCCCGCCAGGCACGTGGCCCACTTATAACGGCGATTATTCCGGTCGCCGATTTAGCGATCTCACGCAGATCGACCAATCGAATGTGATCCTGCTGAAGATCGACTGGATCTTCCGGATCCAGGGAGTCGGCCCGCAGCGCGGCGTCGGGAATCCGACGATCAAATCCACGCCGCTGCTGGTCAATGACATTCTGTACTTCACGATTCCCGATCACGTCTTCGCGGTCAGCGCGCGCACCGGCGAAGAACTTTGGCAGTACGATTTCGAAGACAAGGGTGGCCATTTGGTGGGGCAGCGCGGCGTGGCGATGTACGGCAACTGGCTCTACTTCCTTTCGCCTGACGGATGGTTCATCTCGCTCAATGCGAAAGACGGCAAGGAGCGCTGGCGGAAGAAGATTGCCGACGAGAAGCTTCAGTACTTCACCACCATTGCGCCGATGATCGTCAAGAACCATGTAATAGTTGGCGTGGGCGGCGACGCGATGGACGTTCGGGGGTATCTGGAAGCGCGCGACCCTGAGACTGGCGAGGTCCAGTGGAAGTGGTGGAGCGAGCCCCTGAAAATGGGCGATCCCGGCTCAGAAACCTGGCCGAACCAAACCGCAATGGATCACGGCGGCGGCATGACGTGGCTGCCAGGCTCCTATGACCCCGAACTTAATCTGCTCTTCTGGGGCACCGGCAATGCGAACCCCGTCTTTGCCGGACAGGGGCGCAAAGGCTCCAATCTCTACACTGCCTGCATCGTGGCCCTGAATGCGGATACAGGGAAGCTCGAATGGTATTTCCAGGCTTCTCCGCACGACACCCACGACTGGGATAACGTGGAGACTCCGGTCATTTTCAACGCGAATATCGACGGAAAACCCCGCAAGCTGCTCGCGCAGGGGACGCGCTCCGGATGGTTCTTCGTGCTCGACAGAACGAACGGTAAGAACCTGGTATCGAAGCCGTTCACCGGCACCGGCAACTGGGCGAAAGGCGTGGATGCCAAAGGTCAGCCGATCCCGGATCCTGACAAGGAGCCCAAGGTGGATGGCTCGATGATCGACATGCCGGCGATGGGCGCCACTAACTGGCAGCCTCCAAGTTACTCGCCTCAAACAGAGCTTTTCTATCTCAACGGCACAGAAGGCTATGGGATGGCTTACCTTTATGACACGTCCGATAACCCGGAGGGGTATGGCGGCGGGGGCGGGGGCAATTTCGACGGGCGCTCGTCTTTGTTCGCGATGGACATCCACACGGGCGCGGTGAAGTGGAAGCATTCTCATACGGGTCAGGGCGGCGTCGGCGGAGGGATACTGACTACCGCTGGTCATCTTTTGTTTACCGGAGACAGCGGGAATCTTGAAGCTTTCGATCCGGCGAATGGAAAGCCTTTGTGGCATCAGTCGCTCATGTCGCCACTTAGTAACGGGCCTTCGACGTATGTGCTCGACGGGAAGCAGTATTTGATCGTTGGCGCCGGCGACTGCCTGTATGCGTTGACGCTGGCGGGTAAGTAAGAGCGTGTGCGGATGATGCAAAAAGGGTCCAGGCCCGAAGTTTCGCAATAACTGCGAAATTCGCGCCGGTCCCTTTTTGCGCCTTTTCGCAGAGGCTATAATCGCGCTGTCATGCGGAATCGCTTTTTCCCTGCTCTTTTTTTAGCATCGCTTCCTTTATTCGCCGCCGTTCCCACTCCTGAATCGCATTTCGGCCATAAGATCGGTATCGACCGCGAACTGCTGGATTGGAGCAAGGTGGTCTCGTACTTCCAGCTGCTGGCGAAGTCGAGCGATCGAATTCGCGTGGCCGAATATGGACGCACGGCGGATAACCGTCCGCTGATTGTCGCCACGATCGCGGAGCCCGATACGCTTCGAAAGCTCGACCGCTATAAAGAGATCCAGCACCGTCTGGCGGACCCGCGCATCACCTCTCCCGCCGAAGCTGAGCCGCTCTTCAAAGAAGGGAAGAACATCGTTCTGATGACGTGTTCAATCCACGCCACAGAGGTCGCTTCCACACACAGCGCGGTGGAGTTCGCCTATCGCCTGATCACGGAGAAGAATCCCCGCTTTGACGCCATTCTGCACAACACGATTCTGCTGCTTGCGCCTTCCATCAATCCGGACGGCGTGGACATTGTCACCCAGTGGTACCGGAAAACCCTGAACACGAAATGGGAGGGCACCAGCCCGCCGGAGCTTTATCAGAAATACGTTGGTCACGATAACAACCGGGACTGGTATATCTTCTCGCAGCCCGAAACGCGCGCCACCATTTCTCAGCTTCATAACGTTTGGCATCCGGAGATCGTTTACGACGTTCATCAGCAGGGCGCGGGCGGCTCGCGGATTTTTATTCCGCCGTGGCTTGATCCGATTGAGCCGAATATCGATCCGATTCTCGCGCAGGAAATGAACATGATAGGCACGTCGATGGCGAGCGATCTGACAGTAGCGGGCAAAGAGGGGATTGCGATCCACGCCGCTTACGATTTCTGGACTCCTTCGCGCCACTATCAGGCGTTTCACGGAGGACTTCGAATTCTGACCGAATCAGCGAGCGCGCGGCTTGCTACACCCATTACGATCAAGCCCGAGGATCTGGACACGACGGCGCTCGGTTACAACCCCCGCGAGCGAACCTGGAATTACCTGGAGCCGTGGAAGGGTGGCGCGTGGCGGCTGCGAGACATTATCGATTACCAGGAGCTGGCCTTCGAATCGCTGCTTTATAACGCCGCAATTCACCGTGAAGACATGCTGCGCGCATTTTATAAAGTGGGGCAGCATCAGGTGGCCCGGAACGCCCCCTGGGGAGCGGTGATTTCGAAGAACCAGCGAGACCCCGGGGCCACCCGCAAGATGCTTGAGACGCTGGCATACGGTCAGGTGGAGATTAGCCAAAACCCGAATGGCGATTACGTGATTCCCTTTCAGCAGCCCTACTCCGGATATGCGAAAGCGCT
>Ga0105240_10000973_pt1 | contig 51092 bp, 41 predicted proteins | sample KBSC54metaG_FD_80426 | JGI IMG/M metagenome (GOLD analysis project Ga0105240, IMG submission 80426) | Corn rhizosphere microbial communities from Kellogg Biological Station, Michigan, USA - KBS C5-4 metaG | ecosystem: Host-associated > Plants > Roots > Rhizosphere > Soil | place: Michigan, USA... | reverse complement strand
TGCGAAACGCGGAATCTTGTACAGAGCGAATTCATCTGGTGTTTCAGCACCCGTCTTCTAAACCACATCTCCACGCAAAAACAATGGCGCAAAACTGCCTTTGCCGTTTCCATAGCCTTCGCCAGACCGCATGACCCACTGAGAAAGATCGGAAAATCGAATTCCCGGCGCAGGCTCGCCCTCCGATGCACCTGCCAGCATCAGACCTTTACTTCCGTGCCGTGAGGAACACCGCCTTCACATTCGTAACATGTGCATGATGAACTCACCCGGGCAGCGGAATCGGTGTCTGCCTTCCGCCAGCTAGAACGCGCACCAGCCATCGCCGCAGCGTCCGCCGCTCCGGCACATCGCGCAACGCCCACCCATCGTTGTGATTATGAAATCCAATCGGCTGATAAGTGAAGTCTCCACGAACGCCTGTCGATTCGATATAAGTCTTCGTAGCCTCAATCGACTCCTCATGGCAAACGAACACCGGCCGCCCCTTCAGCCGCCGTAAACGCACCAGCGCGGAAGGGCGATCCGATCCCGCATATTGCCAGGCGATCACGCCATCATAGTGGCTATACGGAATAAACCCACGCCATAGCCCGGCGATCTCGTCATCGTGAAGACCAATGTAGTTGCACGCAATCGCGCCGCGCGAAAAGCCGGCCAGAATCACCGCACCCCGATCGCCGCCGTATTCCTCGCACACCCGGCGAACCGTGTTCCGTGCGTACCGGACCGTTGCCTCCACATCGCCCCACCAGATCAACTGATTCCGCTTCTCCTCCGAATTCACATACGGCATACATACCCAAATGAATCCCTTGCCCCCGCTGATCCCGTAGCCCAACTTCGAACCTTCCACTTCGCCCGTGGATACATCGCCATACTTGTTGCGGAAATTTCCATTGCCCGCGTATTCCACAATCACCGGATAACGTTTCCCGGGCTTCCAGTCCACCGGCAAATACAACAAGTGGTGCACCTCGGTCCCCGTATATTCCGCATCCACCTGCCGCACGCGCTTTCCGGGCGCGGGCGGTCCGGCCGTGATTGCCGGAACAACAAGATCGGGCGGTACGGCCGTGATATCGGGAAGTTCTTCGGCCAGCAGATGCTGACCGGCCAAACCGGCCAGCATGGATCGGCGTGTGAGTAACGTCATCATCGTAGGAATACCATCAAATACCCCTTGACAGGCAAACGATGGAGTGCTAATTTTTTAGCACATGCTAAGGTTTAGCATGAGACACAATGAAGCAGAAAGAACCCCAAACGAATCTAAGCCGCCGGGAGCGCCAGATAATGGACATTCTGCATCGGCGCGGACCGTCCACCGCCGGGGAGATTCATGAAAGCCTGCCGGACCCCCCAAGCTACTCGGCCGTACGTGCGACACTTCGAATCCTCGAAGATAAAGGGCACCTGCGGCATGAAACCCAAGATGTCCGTTACATCTACCTGCCCACCGTGCCGCCCGAAAAAGCGAAGCGTTCGGCAGTGAAACATCTTCTCGCCACTTTTTTCAACGGTTCGGCCGAGCAGGCGGTCGCGTCATTCTTAGACGGCTCGGCGGCCAAGTTATCGAAGGAAGAATTGGATCGCCTCTCGAAGCTCATCGATAAGGCGCGAAAAGAAGGATTGTAGCCATGAACGAAACCCAACTGCTGTTAAGCGTCACCATCAAAGTGACGGTGATTCTCTTCGCTGCGTTCACAATCAATGCGTGCCTGGGCCGCGCGTCCGCAGCCTGGCGTCATGTCCTGTGGACGGCCGCTCTCATTTGCACGCTACTCATCCCCGCGCTTCTGCTGGTACCTGCGTTCGTCACGGTGACGATGCCAATTCCGGCCGCGGCATCCGTCGAGTTTTCTAAAGCGGCAGCCGTGGCCGTAACTGCGCACCGGGATTCCATCCATTGGCAGCCATGGATTATGCTCATCTGGGCCATCGGATTTGCCGCCGTTGTAAGCCGTCTGATCCTTGGCACGGTGCGGCTGAGCGCCATCAGCGGCCGGGCGATATTGTTTCGGAGCAATCTGCTACCCGCTCTCAAGGAGCGCCTCAGACTGGCAAAATCTGTAGAAGTGAAATTAAGCGGTAGCGTCGCCATGCCGATGACTTGGGGCGTGATCGATTCTACGGTATTGCTCCCGGAAGACGTTGGCTCGTGGCCGGAAGATCGTATCCGCGCAGTGCTCACTCACGAACTGATCCATGTCAAGAGGCACGACTGCGCAACCTCAATCCTGGCCCATGTCGCCTGCGCCATGTATTGGTTCCATCCTTTAGCCTGGCTTGCGGCTGCGCGCCTTCGCCGCGAACGCGAATGCGCGTGTGACGACGCAGTCTTGCAGTTGGACTCCCGAGCATCCGACTACGCGGCGCATCTTTTGGATCTGGCCCGTTCGCTCGGCGCCGCCCGCGACCGCATCCCCGCGGTGGCCATGGCGCAGGTTTCCGATTTGGAGACGCGCCTGAAGTCTCTGCTGAATCCCTCCGTCGACCGCCGCGCGCCGGGGCGCCGCGGACTCGTGCTCGCTTCAATTGCCGCTCTGGCGCTGTTGGCCGGAGTGTCCACCCTTCGGATGCAGGCACAGAACACCGGGTCGCGATTGCATGGCGTGATCTACGACCCGAGCGGCGCGGCGGTGCCAAACGCCACAATCATCGCGACGAATACGGCGGGCCACAACAAAGAGATCACGAAAAGCAGCGACGATGGCCAGTACAGTTTCACTGGAATCCCGGATGGCCGCTATCTTTTGGAAGTACTCGCGCGAGGTTTTGCCGTCCTGCAAAAGAACAACGTGGCGGTGAGCGCCGGCGATGACCAAGCTCTTGATCTCGCGCTCGCGCCAGGCAGCGTCAAGGAAACAATCGATGTGGTTGCGAAGGGTGTGAAGCCTCCGCCGGTCAATGCGGCCACCGGCAGCGTGCGGATCGGAGGCAATGTGCAACCCCTTAAATTGATCCGCCAAGTCAAGCCCATCTATCCCGCCGGTGCGCTCGCTCGCGGTGCGGAAGGTTCCGTGTTGCTCCGCGCAGTGGTCGCCCTGAACGGCAAACTGCTTTCCATCAAGCCGCTCAACACTACGGTGGATCCGGATTTGGTCCAAGCGGCGGTAGACGCAGTCGAGCAATGGGAATATCAGCCAACGCTGCTGAATGGGAAGCCGGTAGAAATTGTCACGGACATCACAGTGAACTTCAACATTTCGCAGTAGCCGGCATGGTTCAATAAAGCCGGAGGAGCCATGACTCGCCGGAAACTGATGGGCGGTACACTGCTAGGGGCGTCGCTGCTCGCCCAAACCGGAGGCCGCCCCTTGTTGAAACCGCGCGTGCTGAAACCCGGCGACACCGTCGGACTCATCACGCCGTCGACAGCCGTCGTCGATCCCGACCGCCTCGCGCTTGCGCTAAAAACCGTAGAGTACTTCGGCCTCAAACCGAAACTTGGGCGCAACGTGCGCAAGCAGACCGGTTACGTTGGCGGCACGGCAGCAGAGCGCGTCGACGACCTGCACGACATGTTTCGCGACCCCGCCGTCCAGGCCGTGTTCGCCATTCGCGGCGGTTACGGCACGCCGCAAATACTCGATAGTATCGACTACGATCTCATCCGCCAGCACCCAAAGATTTTCCTCGGCTATAGCGACATCACGGCCATGCACCTGGCCATCTTCAAAAAGGCCGGCCTCGTCACCTTTCACGGTCCGGTCCCGCTGTCGCGCTTCACCGCTTTCACGCAGGAGCATTTCAAGAAAGCACTGTTTGAAACAAATCCCATCGGAATCGTCACCAACCCGCCGCCAAGCGATCCGCTGCGTCCCTCGCACACACTACGTACCGTTAATCCAGGAACCGCCCGCGGCCCTTTGGCCGGCGGCAACCTGACGCTAGTCTGTTCGCTTATGGGCACGCCATTTGAAATCGAAACCGCCGGGAAAGTCCTCTTCCTCGAAGACGTCGGCGAGGAGCCATACCGTATTGACCGCATGCTGACCCAATTGCGGCTTGCCGGCAAGCTGCAAGCCGCCGCCGGAATCATTTTCGGGGAATGCGTCGATTGCGGCCGCAGCGATTACAAATCCTCCTTCGACGCAACTTTCACCCTCGGCCAAGTCGTCGACAACATTTTCGGAACCATGAAAATCCCAGTCCTGTCAGGCCTCACAATCGGTCACACGGACGATCAGTTGACCCTGCCCATGGGCATGATGGCCACGCTCGATGCCGATAAGGGTGAGTTGAACATCGAAGAATCCGCTCTCGTATACTGACCCCATGCGTTTGATCGTTTGTGTCCTGCTGGCCGCCGCGGTTCTGTGCGCGCAGAAGAAAACTATTTTCATAATCACCGATGCCGAAGGTGTCGGTGGCGTCTGCCGTCAGGACCAGACAGATCCAAAAGATCAGGAAATGCGCCAGCTCCTCACGGGCGAAATCAATGCCGCCGTGCAGGGATTCCTCGATGGCGGAGCGGACGAGGTGATCGTCTGGGACGGCCACGATGGCAGCCAGACCCTCTCCTCGCTCACCATTCATCCGAAAGCGAAATTGCTGATGGGCGGCCTCGGTGCCACCATGTCCATGGAGCGACACTATACAGCCCTCGCCTTCATCGGCCAGCATGCCATGGGAAACGTGCGCGGCGGTGTCATGGCCCATAGTTTCAGTTCCCTCGGCGTAGAGAAGATGTCGATGAACGGCAAGCCGGTCGGTGAAATTGAGACGAATGTTGCCATTGCCGGTTGGTTCGGCACGCCCGTGATCATGCTTTCCGGCGACCGCGCCGCCATCGAAGAACTGCGCAGCATCGTGCCCAATGCCGAGTTCGCCGAAGTGAAAGAAGGCCTCGGACGCTACACCTGCCTCACCCTTTCGGCGCCATCCGCCCGCGATCTCATCCATGAGCGCGCCGCAGCCTCCATGAGCAAAATCGGGCAAATCCGTCCCTATAAAATCGAAGGTCCGGTCACTTTTGAAATCCAACACACAACGCGCAACTCACTTCCCATCGACGCTGGAAACGCGCCGGGGGCACAGGTCATCGACGATCTCACCATCAAATTCTCCGGCCGGGATTTCTTGGAAGCACTCCGCCGAATGCACCGCTGATTTGTTCCAATAAGAACATCGGATCATGACCATCCATCCATCTAAAATCGTCTGCGTAGGACGCAACTATGTTGACCACGCGAAAGAACTCGGCAATGCCGTGCCCACCGAGCCATTGATTTTCTTGAAGCCGCCCTCGTCGCTCATTAGAACCGGCGAAGCCATCGTGTACCCTTCTATTTCCCAAAGCGTCCACTTTGAAGGCGAACTCGGCATCATCGTGTCGAAACGAGGGCGTCACGTGAAAGCCGCGGATTTTTTGGACTACATCCACGGCTATACCTGTGTCAACGACGTCACAGCCCGTGATCTGCAAAAGAAGGACGGCCAGTTTACGCGCGGCAAAGGATTCGATACATTCTGTGCCGTGGGTCCTCGCATCGTGCCGCGCGACGAATTGGATTTATCCCAGCTTCGGGTGCGCACGCGCTTAAACGGAATTGTAAAGCAGGACGCACCGGTTACCGACATGATTTTTTCACCCGGTGTTATCATTGAATTTGTAACGCAGTTCATGACTCTGGAGCCAGGCGATCTGATCGCTACCGGCACACCATCTGGCGTCGGTCCTATGTTGCCCGGCGACGTGGTGGAAGTCGAGATCGATGGTATCGGGACGCTTCGGAATCCGGTCATCCGAGGATAAACTCTATGCAAATTTTTCTCGATACGGCAAACCTGGACGAACTCAAACGCGGTGCAGCCTGGGGAATCGTCGACGGCGTCACCACTAATCCAACTCTGATCGCCAGAGAAGGCAATCCGATCGAAGTCCAGATCGCCAAGATCTGTGACATCGTCGACGGCGACGTTAGCGCCGAAGTCGTCGCCACATCATCGGACGAGATGATCCGTGAGGGGCGCAATCTCTCCAAGATTCACAAGAACGTAGTCGTGAAGGTTCCCCTGACGCGTGACGGCATCAAAGCATGCTCCGTCCTCAGCAAGGAAGGCATCCGGCTCAACGTCACGTTGTGCTTCACGGGCGCACAGGCATTGCTGGCCGCCAAAGCGGGCGCTTACATCATCAGCCCCTTCGTTGGGCGTCTCGACGATATCGGGCTCGACGGTATGCAACTCGTCCACGACATCGTGCAGATATACGGCAATTACGGTTACAAGACCAAGCCACTGGCCGCGTCCCTTCGAACTTTGAATCACGTGATTCTTGCGGCCAAGGCCGGCGCCGCCATCGGCACCATGCCGTTCAAAACGCTTGATTCGTTGTTCAACCACCCGCTCACCGACAAGGGCCTCGAACAATTCTTAAAGGATTGGGAAAAGGTTTTTCACGAAGTGTCGGTCAAGTAGACAGCTCCGCCAGGTAGTCTCCCATGTAGCATGTCGCAAAATCAGCAAGCCGCAGTCTGGGCCGCAGTGGCCGCCGCCGGAATAGGGGCGGCCATATTCATTGCGCTCCGTTTTCGGAAGACCCCGCAGGAGCTCGAACGGATCCGGCGCCTCACCGTCAACTATTCCGGCCGGATGGGCGACGGAATGATCACCGACGCAAGTGACGGAATTCTTTTTTATTCCTATTCGGTCAGGGGAGTGGAAATCGCCGCCTCCCAGGACGTGACCGCGTTGCGCGAGTTTCTGCCAGCCGACTTATCTACGCTGATTGGTCCGGTTACACTGAAATTCATGCCGAAGAATCCGTTCGATTCCATCGTCATTTGCGAAGAGTGGTCGGGTTTCCGGAAAACGCAAACCCCGTTCGTTCAAAAAGGAGCTTAGCTGCTATGAAGAAACTGATTCTGGCAATTACATTGATGTCCGCGAGCCTCATCCTCGCGGCGGAGAAACCGCATAGCGTCCTGCACGTTATCACCGTGAAGTGGAAGGACGGTACAACGAAGGATCAGATTGCGAAAGCCATGGACGCCGTCGATAAGCTCGGCAAAGAATATCCCGGCATCAAGCGCGTCTGGCTGCGCTCCATCAAGGTGCAAGGCGACAAGCAAAACGCCATCGTGATGGAATTCGAAAGTGAAAAATCATTGAAGGATTACGTGGACAGCCCGGCACAGAAACATTTCTACGAGGTCTACCTGCCGCTTCGCGAAGAGAGCACCACTTTCGACATCACAAACTGATGCAATATCGCAAACTCGGCAGAACCGGACTCGAAATCAGCGATGTTGGTTACGGAGCCTGGGGCATCGGCGGCAGGCAATGGCAAGGTGGCACGGACGATGAATCGATCCGTGCCCTCCATCGCGCGTTCGAATTAGGACTGAACTTCATCGATACGGCGCTGGCATACGGCGATGGCCATAGTGAGCGATTGGTCGCCCAGGTGTTGAAGACGGCTCCGCACCGAATCTTCGTCGCCACAAAAATTCCACCCAAAAATCGTCTATGGCCCGCCAGGCCAGGCACCAAGATAAAAGACGTGTTCCCGCGCGGCTACATCGCCGAATGTACCGGGCAGAGCCTGCGAAATCTGGGCGTCGAGACCATCGATCTGCAGCAGTTGCACGTTTGGAATCCGGAATGGCTCAATGACGACGACTGGAAGCGAGGTCTCGAAGACATCAAGAAATCCGGCAAAGTCCGCTTCGTCGGGATTTCCATCAATGACCATCAACCGGACTCAGCCCTCGAGATCATCAAGACCGGTCTCATTGACACAGTTCAAGTGATTTACAATATCTTCGACCAGACCCCGGAACAAAACCTCTTCGCACTGACCCAGGAAGCAAACATCGGAGTAATTGCTCGCGTCCCGTTCGACGAAGGCAGTTTAACCGGCACAATCACCGAGGAAACAAACTTTGGCAACGATGAATTCAGGGCACACTATTTCCGGGGTGACCACAAGAAGCAGGTAGTCGACCACATCAACAAATTAAGAAAGGATTTGGGAGGCGAAGAAGGGGCCCTACCGGAAATAGCCCTTCGTTTCTGCCTCTCACACCCCGCCGTCTCAACCGTAATCCCAGGAATGCGAAAAGTCCGCAATGTCGAAGCCAACTGTGCAGCCTCTGACAAGGGACCTCTACCGAAGCCAATGTTAAACAAGCTAAGGCGGCACGCCTGGGATAAAGATTTCTACAGCTAGCCCGCAAAGGGCCAGTCGCGGTCTTCGGGTATTGCAAACAAACGCCCATGCGAGTCCGCGACCCAGGCTCCGTTTTGCGGGTGTTTACGGAGGAGCTAGCCCGCAAAGGGCCGGTCGCGGTCCTCAGGCGTCGCAAACAAACGCCCCGTGCGAGTCCGCGACCCAGGCTCCGTTTTGCGGCCGTTTACGGAGGAGCTAGCCCCAAAGGGCCGGTCGCGGGCTTCAGGCGTCGCAAACAAACGCCCGTGCGAGTCCGCGACCCAGGTTCCGTTTTGCTGGCGTTTAGTGACGAGCTCTGGCACCGGTTGCGTTACTGTTTCGGCGGCTGATGAGCTTTGATGTAGTCGTCCATTTCCTTGCGTAGCGCCGGGTCGCGCGGCGATCCATAGAGTTCGCTGGACTTGTACTTGCGAGTGTCCATCTTCTGCTTGATCCATTCGTCGCGGGCCTTGGTGCTGTCGGCCGCATTCAACGCGCCCTGCACCAGGTGCGGCGGAATGAACAGCAGCCCTTCCTCGTCACCCAGCACAACGTCGCCGGGCATTACCGTTGCATTTCCGATGCGGATCGGTATGTTGATTCCAGTGAGCATGACGTTGCTCAACGCATCCGGAGAGGTGCCTCGGTAGTAGGCCGGCATGCCAGTCGGGATGATCTTGCCCAGCCAAAACATTGCTCCATCGACCACCATTCCGGTACCCGTAGTTTTCCAGATGTAGTAGGCGAGCTTGTCGCCGACGAATGTACCGCTGTCGATTTTGCCGAACAGATCGACGACGATCACGTCGTTCGGTTCGAGCATGTCGATAACGGTCTGGTTCCGCAGCCTGCCAAGACCTTTACTCTCGGCTTCCTTCTGCATCGCTGAGGCGACGTCCGGTCTCGTCGGCATAAATTGCACCGTGAACGCGCGTCCAACGAGCCTCTTGCCGGGGTTTAGAATTTTCCAGTCTCCCGCGTACTGATTGGGAAAGCATCCTCCGCCCGCCGGTGGAGCGGCGGTTCCTGCATTGGCCCCTCCCGCTGCTGTCCGCGCTGCGCCGCCTCCGGCATTACCGCCACCGCGCCCGGCGTTACATCCCTGCCGGACCGCGCCCCAGGCCTCTTCAATCACGAGTCCCTTCACTCTCTCCAGCAGTGCGTCCGGCACTTTGGGCCGCCCGTCGGGAAAACGCTCGTATGGATTCATGGCGGTATAAGCGGTCATCTGTTCTTTCGTGAGCGTCCATTGCGCTTGCGCGCAAAACGGAACCATCGCGGTTATGCCGAGCGTGAGGATCAGCGCCTCTATTCTTCTTGTCATACCAACGTTCTCCTTCGTTCTTATTGGGTATCCGGTACGCTTCCATGCGCTCGTAGGGATGCGATTCGTGCTGCCCAGGGCTGCGAGCACGCGAACAGTATACCCCAGGCAGCTGTTTCGAGCGCGTACAGGTGAATGTGTATTTGTTTGCGGCTCGATACCGGATATATTGTCCACGGCAAAGGTTTGGTAGTGGCCGAGCGCGCCCCGCCACATCAATTCAGAAACCCTGCACCGGCGGCCAATTTTCGAACCGGAGGTATCCGGATGTTTGATTCGGCGCCGCGCCAGCGCGGGCTGACGTAAGCCTACGCATCGGCCCCGATATCTACCGATCAATCGGCATCAGTCGGGTTCACCGGCAAAGCCCTACGACTTCGATCGAGGTGGCATTAAGGCGGTCCTCATCGGGCCGTCGAATTAGAAAACCCTTCACCGTTACTTTCCGGCCGTCATGCGAATCAACCTTCAGGCTGCTGCCATCCAGTATCTGGAAAATACTCTTACCGGGAAGCTCAGCGGCCGCGGATTGCAGTTCCGCAGCGGACGACTCGTATGGATTGTGTGTCCTGGCCGGCTCGCTCGCCCGAGTAACCCTCCAGATATTTTCCGTGTCCCTGCCGAGGCATCCCACTGCTTGGACCAGAGCGAAATTGGGTACCGGCGCAGCTCCCCTTTTTCTTTCCAGGCGGATGTTAGAAAGCACACCTGCATCTAAATCCTGTTCACCGGCGGGAAAGTCATTGGCCTGCAGGATGTAGGCGAGAATATCGAGATACTCGCGCTCGGCCAGGACGCCCGGATCGTCCGCCGGCATCGTTTTGGATATTCGAGTCCACAGGCTGCTCAAGTTATCCTCGCGCCAGTTGTCTATGAACTTCGCTCCCCGTAAACCTGAGTAGGCGCTGAGATCTTCCCTGTGGCATCGGCTGCATGCTGCCATGTATGCAACGGCGCCGCGCGCCGCCTGCTTTGACGTATACACACCGCTCCAAACCGTTTTTCTATCGCTTGTCGAGGTGTCCGCGCACAGCGCCGTGTAAAGCGCCAGTGCACCTAACGAGAGCCTACTGTGCAATCGCATCGATCACTCGGCAGATCTTACGAAAACGTCCGTGCCCGTCCCGGAAGTCTTTGCACCCTCAAATTGATACCCGTGTTGCACTGTCAGCGTCTTCTCAACTTTCAACTCTTTTCGAGAGTCGTTGAGCGTGTGGACGTATCGCGTGGTCACGGATGCGCCATTAATATTGCGTTCCGTCTCAGTGATAAGTTTGCGCCCTTCCCAGTGCGCCTTTGTTTTTACCGGATCCTTCCCCTCGGGAACGGTCGTGGTTTCCGTTCCATTCAGCTTATAAGTCAACACCTCGCTCTGAACTGCAGTCTTCCCTGGCTCGGTATGGCGCGTTTCAATTGTAATGTCAGCTGGGGTCTGTTTGACGACCAGGACAACTGGCCCGATAGGCACTTCCTGGTGTGCGGACTCGCTTCGCGAAGGATCCATTTTCCACATTCCAGAGAGATCCAATCCGGCGTTAGCAATCCCCTGGGCCGGAATCGCGAGCACGAGCATTGGAATCAACAAAAAGCATTTTTTGCTCATGACTTCTCCCGGTTGCAGCATAGCAAAGCCAGTGCCTGTTTGAGCCGGCAGTACATCCGGTATGACAAGCAGCCTCCACCCTGATGCAGGGAGGCGGGCCGCGGACGCTAGAAAATTCTTGAGAGGTGAAACGCCGGCACAACACCGAGCGCGGCCCAACATCGAGAGTTGCCGGCATGACACCTGAACAGTGCGCCGTAGCACTGGGCGGAATCTGCGACTCCGAATATGTCCGGTCTTCGGCAAAATCGGGTCGTTGCCGTTGCTGCCGTCGATTCTGATGGATGTCGAAATATTCGCTGAAGAGACGCCCCGGATCTGGTTAGTCTTCCGCAGAATGGCGCTCTGCATGCGAACGATATGGCAGGAGTCCGGAACCTTCGCCTCGGGAATCGATCCTCGGAGCGTGAGAATTTCCCCGCCCAATGCCATTCTCTGCTCTGGCTCAGACTTCGGACGAGATCGTTGAGTCTGTACTTCAGCGTTGGGCTGCGCCGCCGCGGCCCATTATCGGCCACACATCCACGATCTTGTCGCCTTGCGCGATGTAATACCGGTCGAAAGCGTTGGTGCTCTGGTCGAGATTCGTGCAGTAGACGTCCAACCGGTCGCCCAGCTTCGGCGCCTTCTCGCCGTCCTTCCATTTCGCGTAACCGTATTCGGCTCCGCCTGAGCCTAATTCGAGCCAAGGCATTCCCTTCACTTCGTCGGTCTTCTTCACGAGAACCTTATTGCCGTAATCCGTCGTGATGATGTTGGGATGGTGCTGGCTGTCAACCGTGGTGAGCACAGTCAGCGCGGCATTCCAGTCGTTGTATCGCTTTGTGTCGCCATCCTGGCCACCAACGATGAAATATTCCGTGTCCATGAAAACATAGGTGCCGGATTCCAACTCCGTAAGTCCGGTCTCGTGGTCGATGTTGTAGGTGCCGGTCGAGCCCCCGCTCATAATATTCACCGGCAATCCAGACTTCTTCGCCAAATCTCTGCTCTCGCGCACACCGCCGAGCACTTCCATGGAAAACTTCTTACGTTCATCGAAGCCTTTGGTATGCGCCGCGCGTCCCGAGTAGGCCATGAAGCCTTCAAACGTCATGCGCTTGGACGAAGATACTTTCTGCGCTAACTCAAGAGCAGGCTTACCGCCTTCGATGCCCTGCCGTGCCATGCCCGCGAATACCGACACTACAATCTTCACCTTCGTGTTGTGGGCGGCTGCCGCGTCTTCCACCCAATCGACCACCTGCGCATCGTCCACCACGAACATAAAGGTGGGGTCTTTCTTCGACAGCAATACGGCGCGTTGGGTATTGTTAATGCCGACCGGTTGCTTGGTCCACAGAACGCCTTTGATGCCGGCGCCGGAGAACAACTCAGCCTCGGCGATGGTCGCCACTGTCAACCCGACCGCTCCGTGCGCGACCTGATGCTTAGCGACATCCACGCTTTTGTGGACCTTCACGTGGGGTCTTACGTTGATCCCGTTTGCCTTCGCCGTGTCGGCCATGTGCTTCACATTGGCCTTGAACATGTCAAGATCGACGACCATGCATGGGGTGGGCAGAAGGTCCTTGGTCATATCACGGAAGTCCCGCTTGGCGATGCGCGCCTCGAACTCCGCGAATGGATAAACGTCGGGTGTTGTTCTTGCAGCTCGAGCCCTGGCTGCCGCGAGAAAGCTCATACTGGCGGTAGCGCCTAAGAATTGACGGCGTGATGTCATTGGAATCTCTCCCTCCATTGGTTTAGCACAATCAGAGTTGTATTTCAGCGCCACTGGAACCACTCGGTTTGCTCCAGCGGATTGCCGGGCTTGCTCCATCGCGGCGTGTTGGTAATGAATTGAAAGCTTCCATCAGGAACATATGGAGCCTTGAAAGCCGTCGAAAGACAACACCTCAAAAGCGCAAGCCGCGAAGGCAGGGCACCAAATTGGAGAGGAACACGCAAGCCCAGGCCGCCGCAGCGAGTCCGTTTTGCGCGTGTTCCTTAAAGCGCAAAGGCCGCGAAGGCGCGGCACCAAATTGGAGAAAAACCCGCAAGCCCAGGCCGCCATAGCGAGTCCGTTTTGCGCGTGTTCCTTAAAGCGCAAAGGCCGCGAAGGCGCGGCACCAAATTGGAGAAAAACCCGCAAGCCCAGGCCGCCACAGCGAGTCCGTTTTGCGCGTGTTCCTCAAAGGTGTGGAGGCCAGGTCCGGCCAGCGGTTTGCGCCAGCGAATTGCCGTACATCAAGACGCTTCTCGAGAATGCAGCCGTATTGAACCACACGTTCTAGAGTTGCCGGTCCTGGCCACCCCGTTGTTGCTGCGCGTACTGATGCTTTTTGGCGCTCCATTTAGCTGTAAGATACTCGCCGAGATCGAGATCACCAGACATGGTGTCGCCGTTGACTGTGCCGGAGAAGCTGTACGTGATGGCGTTGCCAACTTCACGTTCCGGCAGACTGCTTCGGAACTGAACCTTGTCGCCGTTCATCGTGCCTGTCAGGTCGCGCGCAAGAAAATCGCCTTGGTGAACTCCCTGTATGCGCGCGCCCTGTTGCTCCAGCGACAGCGAGTGTTTACTGGCGCTCGCAGCATACTCGATGTGAACATCCCATTGGCCGCTAACATCCGACGCGGGCGGCTTCGGCGCTTCCGGAGTTTTCAACGTGTGCTTTGCCGAAAGTACTTCAAAGAGCCGGTCAGCGACGATTCGTTCGTGACCAGGACCGAGATTGAAGCCGGATACTGAAATTCCGTTTTGAGCGCCCCGTCCCCCACCCACTAAAATGCGCGGATCGGTGGTGTTCAGGATGTGGACCACCTCTTCGCCGGTGATTCCCAGCTTGGCCGGCTCCCAGCGAACGCTCAGACCGGCGCTCCGGTTAGAAAGGCCTGCGCCCGGCGGCCTCGTCTCGTACGTGACGCCTGGAATGCTGGAAACCCGCTTCCCAATCACATCGAGACGGTCCACCATGTCCTGCCAATATGCCTTCTCGTCGCGCTTCACAAATACTTCAACGGCCGCAAGCAATCCGATAATCTCTTCCTTGCCGACTTTCATATTCCGCGAGAACCCGTGATGCGGCGCACTCGATACCCACGCTGCTTTGACCAGATCTTTGCGTCCCAACAACAAGCCGGAGCACTGCGGTCCGCGGAGTTGCTTACCGCCGCTATAAGCGACCAGCGTGGATCCGCGCTGGAGATGAATATTGGGAATCGTCAGTCCCTCAGCCGCAGCGTCCGTTAATACAGGAACATTTCTCTGCTTGGCAATGCGTGTGATCTCTTCAAACGACGGAGATCCGGAGTCTGCGCGCGGACCCGCAAAAATATAAATCATCGCGGTCCTGGGGCCAATGGCGGCCTCGAGCTCCTGAGCGCTCTCCACCTCGATGATCCGAACTCCAGTGGCACGAATGGCGGCGTCGTAATTATTGCGCGAGTGCTTCGGAATAATCACCTGATCTTTGGCGAGAAATTCCGGATGCGGCAGCTTGATATGTTGATCTGGATTGCCGCCCACCAGGCACGCGGAAGTGGCATGAGTAATGGCGGCGGCGCACCCCGCGCTAACCATTCCAAATTCTGCGCCCGTCAACTCAGCCAGGCGCTTGCCGACCGCGTCCATCAGCTCGTCCAACTGGACCATGTGCTGTGTGGCGGCCTCCATGGCCGCGCGAACCTCTGGAAGTTCGAGCGTCCCGCTATTGACGGTCAATGTGCCCGTACCGCAGATAAATGGACGGACTCCGATGGACTCGTAAATGTTCGGGCCGACTTGCAAGCCCCCGGTGGTGGAAGGCGTCGGAGGTGGCGGCGCAGCAGCGGCCCGTTTGGCGGAGAGCGCGGGAATGGCGAGCAAGCTTCCGGTGCGGAAAAGATCGCGGCGGCTGAAATTGCCGGCGTATTGTTTGAACGAAGCTACTAAAGAATTCAGAGACATCTGCTCTCCTCTCGGCGGGCCGCAATTTCTCAGGCCGGATAGCCGGATTGTACATCAAAATGCGCCGCTGCTCTTGGGAAAATCCGAACGAAACTTTTCCTTGTAACGCTTTCGTAGCCATGCTAACATCCCCTTTAATACGTGTGCTACACGCGCCACCTCGTAGCTGCGCTGCCACCCCAAGACGAAATCTACGGCCTTACGGAGGTTAACGTGAAGTTTCATTACTGTAGTCTGCTCGTTTTTTTGTGCGTGCTTGGCTCGTCAGTATTGATGGCGGATGTCACGGGCACGATTTTGGGAACGTGTAAGGACCAAAGCAACGCTGCTGTCGCCGGAGTCACGGTTGTGGTCACGAACCAGGAAACGAATTTCACCCAGACCGTAACCTCCGGTTCAGACGGTCAATACCGCGTACAGGAGTTGCCCATTGGAAAATACCGTCTGGTGGCAACCGCCGCGGGCTTCCAACGATTCGCCGTCACCGACATCGTGTTAGACGTGAACCAGCAAAGCCGGATTGATGTCAGTCTCGTAGTGGGAAGCGTACAGACCGAGGTTTCCGTGACTGCAGACGCTCTGGCTGTCGAAACCACAAGCTCCCAACTCGGCGAAGTGATTGAAGAGCGAAAGATCATGGACCTCCCGTTGAACGGAAGGAGCTTTGTCGACTTACTTGGCCTCCAGGCCGGTGTTGCCGCAGCCAGCGCGGGCACCATCTCGGGCACTCCCGTGTCCGGCAATCTCGCCGCCGGCAACCAATCCGTGAACGGACAGCGCGAAACCACCAACGCGTTCATGGTGAATGGCGCCGATGTGAGCGAAGGCCGCAGCATGGGCGCCTCGGTGATCCCGAATCTGGATTCCGTGCAGGAGTTTCGCCTGATCACCAATTCGTTCGACGCCGAATATGGCCGCTTCAGCGGAGCGGTGATGAACGCAGTGACCAAATCGGGCACGAACGCCATCCACGGATCGCTGTTCGAGTTCCTGCGTAACGACAAGATGGATGCACGCAACTTTTTCGATCCGGCGCACAAGGGCGTCCTGAAGCGCAACCAGTTCGGCTATAGCGCCGGAGGCCGGATCATTAAGAACAAATTGTTCTGGTTCAGCGATTATCAGGAGACGCGGCAAGTATCAGGCATCAGCACAGGCTTAGTGCCCGTGCCGACAACCGCGCAACGGGCAGGTGATCTGTCCTCCGACAGCTCCTTCATGAAAGGCGGGGCCACCGTAAATGGGACCTACTGGGCACAGATTCTGTCGCAGCGCCTGGGCTATACGGTGTCGAACGGCGAGCTATACACGTCGGCTACTTGCGTCACAACTACACAGTGCGCTTTCCCCGGCGGCATCATTCCAACTCGCGCGATTTCGCCCGCCGCGGCAGGAACGCTGCAGTTCATTCCTTTGCCGAATTCCGGCGCTTCCGGCTATACGACCTCGTCGGCAAATAGCCGGATCAACGACGGCAAGTTAGGAGAGAAAGTGGACTTTACCACTCAGAAGTATGGGAATTGGAACGCTTATTATCACTACGATAGTTCGACGATTTTCAACCCGCTCCAAGGCTCCTCCTTCCCCGGATTTGCTGGCTCCTCCCCGACGGCCGCCCAGTTAGCCGTTCTGTCCAATACCAAAATCATCGGGCCGACCACCGTGAATGAAGCGCACCTTAGCTTTACTCGGATGCACAACATCACCAACATACCAACGAGCGGATTCGCCAAAGTCTCCAGTTTCGGCTTCCTGGAAAGCACGGGCCTCGGAATCTATCCTTCTTCGGACTCATTCGAAGGCGTCCCTCGCATCGCCTTGAACAACTATTCTTTCGGCCTGAATGGCGGCCGCATCCAGGCAGACAACACCTGGATGGCCTCGGATACGCTTTCGAAGATCATCGGGAAGCACGCCTTGAAGATGGGAGGCGAGTTCCGCTACCTGCAAATCAACGAGCGGAACGTCACGGCACAAAACGGCAACTTCACCTTTAACGGTTCGGAAACCGGTAGCGACTTCGGCGATTATCTCTTGGGCGCTCCCACTTCCTACATTCAGGCAAGTCTGCAACAGATGGACAATCGCACACACTACGGGGGAGCATTTATACAGGATTCCTGGCGAGTCTCGTCGAACCTGACCATCAACATGGGGCTGCGCTGGGAAGTCAGCCAGTTCTGGTACGACACGCAGGACAAGCTTCAGACCCTGGTTCCCGGACAGCAGTCGACCGTATTCCCGAATGCGCCCCTGGGGTGGGTTTTCCCCGGCGATAAAGGAATCCCCAGGACCTTTGCGCCGACTGGTTATAATAACTTCTCCCCGCGCCTCGGTTTCGCCTATTCGCCGTCCGCCACCGACGGTATCCTCGGCAAGCTGTTCGGCGGACCAGGCAAGACCAGTATCCGGGCTGGCACGGGCCGTTACTTCACGGCGGTTGAGGACGCCGCCATGTTTAACATCATTGCCGATGCGCCGTTCGGGTTGTACTGGGTGTCGCCGACCCCTCCGCTTTTTGAACAGCCGTTCCTGACTCGGTCGAATGGCGTCTCTATCGGACAGCGCTTCCCGTTTGTCCTCCCGAATGCCGGCGACCCGGCAACCAAGAACATCAATTTCGATGTCTTTCTGCCGATTTCGAGTTCACCGGTGGTCGACACCCATGCTAAATTGCCGTATGCGCTGCACTACAACTTCACTATCCAGCGCGCACTCGGCAAAAATACGGTGTTGTCCATGGCGTACGTGGGCACGCAGGGCCGTAAACTCCCCGTGTATCTCGAATCGAACCCTGGAAACGTGGCGCTCTGCAAGAGCCTCACGGGTTCGGGCGTAAAAGCGGGAACCGTTCAATGCGGACCAAACCAGGAGGACAATGTCTTCACCCTGCCGAACGGTTCGCAAATCTATGGAACTCGCCTCCTGAACAATGTTGTGGTCAATGGCCAGGCGGCATACGCCGCCACAAACGCCTATACCAAGACGATGGGGAACTCGAGTTACAACTCAGGCCAGATCACGCTGGAACACCGGGCTGGCAATATGACGTTCCTTGCCGCATACACTCGTAGCAAGTCGATTGACGACGCTTCAACCTTTGGCAATTACGTCAACTTTACCAACTACGCGCTGAGCCGCGGACTCTCGCGATTCGACGAATCAAATAACTTTGTTATCAGCTATGGCTACGCGCTGCCGTTTGACAGGGCGTTTAGCCGGGCTCCTAAAGCTTTGACGAACGGATGGACGATTAATGGGATTACGCGATTTGCCGGAGGGTTCCCGATCCTCCTGAGCCAGAGCGGCGATAAGTCCCTGACCGGCACTTCCGGGGTTGACGTTCCTAATTTCATCGGACCGCTGGTAACGCAAGACCCGCGGCAGAAGGGTCCGACAGGCAAAGCCAATATGTTTTTCAATCCGGCAGCTTTTACTTCAGAAGCGCTGGGCACGTTTGGGACTGCCAACCATACTTTCTTTCATGGCCCGGGGTTCAATAATTTTGACTTTGCGGTTCATAAGGACACGAAAATCCGCGAGCGGATGACCTTGCAGATTCGCGGCGAGTTTTTCAATGTGATGAACCATGCGCAATTCAACAACCCGAGCGGGAGCTTTACCAGCAGCAGTTTCGGCTACGTAACCAGCGCGCGCGCCCCGCGGATTGGGCAGGTTGGGGCTAAGATTCTCTGGTAGGTGGATTAGAGACCGTAGCCGTTATTTGACTGCGCCCGCGACAAAACCGTGCGCTTTTGTTTTCATCCGGTAAACCGAGGTTTTTGACGCGAAGTAAATCGCGCTGTGGTCTGCGTCTCCCCAGTTGAAACTGGCGGTGGATTCCGGGAGCATGATGGCGCCTATATGGTTGCCTTCGGGATCCCAGATCCAGACCCCTCCCGGTCCCGTGCAGTAAACATTTCCCTTGGTGTCTACGCGCAGGCCGTCCGGTGCTCCGCGGCCGGCTTCTTCTTTTGCGAATATTCTTCCGTTGCTAACTTCCATGTTGGCGCCGACGTCGTAAACGCGAATCTCGCGCGTCTTCGTGTCATCGATGTAGAGACGCTTGCCGTCCGGGGAGAAGGCCAGCCCGTTCGGCGCGATCATGTCCTTCACCAAAAGTCGGAGTGCCGCGTCGGCTCCGAGGCGAAATACGCCTTGGAAATCCAGTTCCTGTTTCTCTCCCTTCACCAAATCCAAAGTAGGATCCGTGAAATAGAGCGCTCCATCAGGACCTAGAACAATGTCGTTCGGACTGTTAAATTTCTTTCCTTCATACCTGTCGGCCAGGACTTTGTACTTTCCATCCGGCTCCACCTGAATGATCGCGCGCAGCACGCTCGCGGTGGTGATGAAGTGACCTTGCGCGTCAAGAGTACTTCCATCAGGATCGCCGATTTCGAGCACCGTTTCGACGCGGCCATCCGGGTAGACCCGTGAAAGCTTGTTCTGTGTCTCGTCGCTAATCCAGAGAAATCCTTTCGGATCCCACACCGGACCTTCGGTGAATCCGAAGCCTGTCGCGATCTTCTCCAACTGAGCGTCTTGGGTGAACAGGTCCCAGAACTTCGGCGATTCCGCCCTCAATTCAAATTTACGCGATGAGGCCTCGGGGGATCGAGCCGCGGCCACCGGGGAAGATCCGGCCAAACTGAGCGAGACGATTGTGGACCCCGCCGCCACGCCAATGTACTGAATACCGTCCACCATATACGTCATGGGACCAGCCTTCCAACTCTGACCCGTGTTGAAATGCCAGAGCAGCTTTCCATTCTTCGCGTCGGCCGCTATGAAGGCGCCGCTGCCATCTCCGTAGAAGATCAGGCCGCCCGCAGTTGCCATTAAACCGCTACCCAGAATTCCTCCGCCAATGTCCGGTATTTCCCACGCCGTTTTTCCGGTTTGGATATCGATAGCTTTGAGGAATTTCCCGCTTGGGCTGTCTGCCGGAGGCCGTCGCGTGCCACCACCGTAGAAAGACTTTCCCGCCGTCCACCATTCGCCGTTCTTCGTGTAAACGTTGCAGGATTCCTCGCCGAACATATAGTAGAGTTTCGTAGCCGGACTGAAAGCCGTTGATGGCCAGTTCGCCGCGCCAGCCACCGCAGGACAAACCAACTGACCTTCTTCCGTCGGCTCATTGCCCGGCAGCAGTATGGGCCGTCCGTCGCCGCCGATGCCGCTGGCCCAGGTGATCTTTTTCACGAAAGGCTCCGCGACCAGCACCTTCCCAGTCAAGCGGTCCAGCACATAGAAGAAGCCGTTGCGATTCCCCTGCAGCATTAACTTCCGCGGCTCCCCATGGAACTCGGCGTCCACCAGAGTTGGAGTCTCTGTGGCATCCCAGTCGTGAAGGTCATGCGGCGTGAACTGGTAATACCATTTCAGCTTTCCAGTCGGCGGATCGAGCGCCACCACGGAAGCAGTGTACAGGTTGTCACCCTTGCGTTCGTCGCCGTTGTAATCAGGGCAAGGATTACCAGTCGGCCAGTAAAGCAGTTTGGCCTCCGGATCGTAAGTTCCGGTTAGCCAGGTGGCGCCGCAACCATGTTCGAGAGCCCGTCCGGCCCACGTTTCCGACCCAGGTTCGCCCGCGGCTGGAATCGTCCAGAATCGCCACACGCGCTCGCCGCTGGAAGCCTTGTAGGCGTCGAGGAATCCACGAACTCCCTCGTCTCCACCCGAGACACCCGAAATCACCAGGTCGTCCACCACCAACGGCGCGCTAGTCGATCCGTAGTTCTGACTCGAATCCGCCATCTCGACGTCCCATATAAGCTGCCCGGTGAAGCGGTGCAGCGCCAAGACGTGGGCGTTATCGGTGACCATAAATACCCGGTCGCCCAGGATCGCTACGCCGCGGTTAATCCCGCTTGCCGCATCACCGGCGAGGCCCTGCGAGCGTGGACGGCTGTAATGCCAGATCTCGCGGCCACTGCGGGCATCGAGCGCGTAGGCCTCGTTCACTGACGTGATGTACATCACGCCATCCACCACCACGGGCGTCATTTCGAGCGAGCGCGGCGCTCCCGGAATCGTAAACATCCATTTTGGCGCGAGGCGGTCCACGTTACCCGCATTGATCTGATCGAGAGAGCTGAAACGGTTTCCGCTTTCGTTCCCGTGGTACGTCGGCCAACTGCCGGGCTTCGGGTATGCCACGTCGGCGAACGGCACTCCCGTCCCCATTGCGCCTGTGGCCAGCGTCGACTTGGCATGCGGATCAGGAACCAGCCGGCTGAGATAGGCGATGAGGTCGCGGGTCTCGTCCGAAGTCGCGTTGAGCGCGGGCATGAGCGTCTTCTCATGGACCACGTCGGCCACGTCGGTCTTCAATAGCAGGTGAAGCTTGCCATCCAAGCTCAAGAGTTGCAAATCGAAGGTGCTCTCGTTCTTGGCGATGCCGCGAAGCGTCTGGCCGTTGCGGAGTTGCACTGTTACTGCGCGATACGAAGCCGCGCCGCGTCCTCCTCGTCCTCCGCCGCGGACCGCAGGGGTAGCAGGCACGCCGCCGGGATCGCGCAGCGCCTGCTCAATTTGTGACAGCTTGCGATCGCGGCCGATAGCTGAAAGATCGGGCCCTATCGCGCCACCCCGCCCATGCACCATATGGCAACCTGAACAGTTGCCTTTTCCGAAGAAGAACCGCTCGCCGGCTTCGGGGTCGCCCGGTGCGGCTTCGCTCTTAGCCGTCGCGCCCGGCGCTGGCGATTTCAACGTCATCACGAAAGCCGCCATCGCATCGGCTTCCTCAGCCGACACCTTGAAGGCCGGCATCCCTCCATCAGGAATTCCTTTGAGGATCACGTCACGAACGGCTTCTTTCGTCGTAGCGCGAGGCCGGCGCACCTCCACAATGTTCGGGCCGTGGCCACCGCCAAAGCCGTCTTCGCCGTGGCAGCCAACGCAACGCGCCTGGTACAGGCGCTTACCGGCGTCAATCGTCTGCGCACTGGCGCAGGTCCAAAACAACGCAAGACAAACGGCAACAACAGGGATTCGAATCATGAGGGCATGCCAACTGATCGCTTAGAGTAGGTCCTACAAATGATGGCACGGATTCCTCACGGATTCAACTAATCGCCCGCTATAATGGGTGCCGGATGCCGTGCGCAAAACGAATCGCCGGAGCGTTCTGCGCGATCACATCGATGGCCGCTTTTGCGCAAAATTACTCGGCCGTGCAAGTATCCGAACAAGGCGTCGACATCGTTCGCCTTCGAGACGCCGCGCATGACGTGGAAGTTTCCATCGTGCCATCGATCGGCAATCGGGCTTACGAGATGAAGGTACACGGGAAGAACATTTTGTACTTCGCGTCCACCGGCGTCGGCGATTTCAAGGAGCATCCCAGGTTGAGCGGCATACCGTTCCTGGCGCCTTGGGCAGACCTCTTGAACGAGCCAGGCTTCTTCGCGAATGGCAAACATTTCAAGTTCAACATGGAACTCGGCAACGTCCGCGGTAACATGCCGATCCACGGACTCCTGGTTACCTCGCCGTACTGGCACGTCACAGAAGTCGCAGCGGACGCGAAGTCAGCGCACGTTACCAGCAAGCTGGAGTTCTGGAAGTATCCGGACCTGATGGCGCAATGGCCGTTCGCTCATGAATACGAGATGACTTATAGCCTGGCCGAAGGCGTCCTGGAAGTGCGCACCACCGTTGTCAATCTAAGTGTGGAAAGCATGCCCCTGATTCTCGGATATCACTCGTTTTTTCAAATCCCGGACATCCCGCGGGATGAGTGGACGGCGCATATCCCGGCCCGCACGCACGTGATCGCAGATGAGCATAATATTCCAACCGGCGAGATGCGGCCTCTCGATATACCCAATCCGCTTCTGCTGAAAGGGCAGCGCCTCGACGACGGGTTCACCGATCTCGAACGAGACGCCGAAGGCCGCGCCCACTTTTGGATCGAATCGGGCGGCAAAACGGTAGAGACGCTGTTTGGACCCAAATTTAACGTCGCCACCATCTGGCTGCCGTCTGGCCGGGACGGGCAGCCGCGGCCGTTTATCTGTTTTGAACCGCTCACCACGATCATCAGCGGCGTAAATCTGACGGATAAGTGGAAGGGGCTACAGACGGTGCCCGCCGGAGGCAAGTGGACCGAGAGTTTTTGGATACGGTCCAGCGGCATCTGATAAGTTTTCTAGATCGTGATTCCGATTTGCCACAACAAGTAGCCGAACGACTGTTTTACGTAAAGCCAGTTTTCTCTCCAGGTTCCTTTGGGGACGGAGGGGCGGGGCGAGCCGTAGACGTCGAGTCCGCTGAACTCCAGCATCTTCTTTACCCTAAAAATATGGTACCCGTCGCTTACCACGATGCACGATTTGAGTCCCATTCGGCGCATGATTTCAGCAGCGGAGGCGGTGCTTTGAACTGTGGTCGCGCCCTCGTCTTCGACAATGATGGCTTCAGATGGGATGCCTCGCTCCACCAGGTAAGCTCGCCCGACGTCCCCTTCGGTATACATGGGATCCCCTCCTGCGCCTCCGGTGGTCATAATGCGCGGGGCCATCTGCTTGTAGTAAAGCCACAGCCCGTGGTCGAGACGTGCTTTCAAGGTCGGCGACGGCTTGCCGCGATACTCCGCTGCGCCCAGAATCAGGATCACGTCGGCGGGGCGCGCTTCGTCAACGTTTGACTGACGGTAGATTTCGCTGACGATTTTTCCCAGGTAGATGGCGAGAAGCACAACCGTTATCGCCAGCCCGGACCCTACGAGTTTTCGCATTGGGCGGTCGTGATCTTCTACAATTAGATCCTAATAGAGTACACCGTGCCTACCGTTTCAACCAAGATCGAAATTCTTACCAGCGCCAGAAATCCCTTGTTGAAGAGTGTGCGGCGGGCGGCGGCTCGAGGAACGCTCACCGACGAGGGCCTGTGCGTGGCTGAAACGTTCCATCTCCTGGAAGAGGCGCTCCGCAGCGATTCGGAGATTCGGACGATCATCAGCGCCGAATCGGTGTATCCGACGGTGGAACGGCATGTGAAAGGTTTGAAGCAGGCGCATGTGGTGCGCGTGCCGGATGCCTTGTTCGACGAACTGTCAGTCACCGAATCGAGCCAGGGTGTGATGACTCTGGTGCGACCTCCGGCTTGGACGCTGGAGGATCAATTCCGGGGCCAGTCGCTGGTGCTGGTGATTGACGGCGTCCAGGATCCGGGTAATGCCGGGGCCATTCTGCGGGCGGCCGAAGCGTTCGGTGCTACCGGTGTGATCTTTCTGAAAGGAACGGTGAATCCATACAATCCCAAGGCGATTCGGGCATCGGCGGGTTCGGTATTCCGGCAGCCGCTGATTACGGGTCTTGACGACACACTGGTTAGCGCCACGCTCGAGCAGAAGCGGCTGGATGTATACGCGGCGATGCCGGCGGGCGATAAGGTTTTAGGGACTGTCGATCTTGCGAGGCGATGCGCGCTGATTATCGGCGCAGAGGGCCGCGGCGTAAGCACAAAACTGCGTTCCATCGCATTCGATTTGCGGATTCCCGTGTCGCAAGTGGAATCGCTGAACGCGGCGATGGCGGCGGGCATTCTATTGTATGAGGCTCGGCGGCAGCGCCAGATTCAACCGTGAGTTTATTTGAAGCGAATCCGCTGGAGAGTCGCGACGTTGCGACGGATCTCAAAAGACCGCTGGCGGAGCGCATGCGGCCCGAGCGGCTGGAAGACTTCGTGGGTCAGGAGCACATTCTTGGTCCGGGAAAGCCGCTGCGATTGCAGATTGAGCGGGATCAGCTCGGGTCGATGATCCTTTGGGGCCCACCCGGAGTTGGCAAGACTACGCTGGCGCGCCTGATTGCGAAGATTACCAAGTGCGATTTCATTCCGTTCAGCGCGGTGATGAGCGGCGTGAAAGAGATCAAGGCCGTGATGGTGGACGCGGAGCGGAGCCGGCGAGTGGGCCGCCGGACCATCGTGTTCGTGGACGAGATTCACCGGTTCAACAAGGCTCAGCAGGATGCGTTTCTCCCTTACGTCGAGCGCGGAGATATTATTCTGATCGGTGCAACGACCGAGAATCCATCGTTCGAAGTGATCTCGGCGCTGCTGTCGCGATCGAAAGTGTATGCTCTGGCCGGATTGAGCGTACCGGATCTGGTGAAGATGCTGCGGCGGGGGCTGGAGGCGCTAAAGGTTCGAGCATCCGAGGAGATTCTCGAGCAGATTGCGGTGTATGCAAATGGCGACGGGCGGTCTGCGTACAACATTTTAGAACTGGCGGCGATGGCGGCGCACGATTCCCAGATCACGACAGAGGTGGTGGAAGACGTTTTGCAGCGGAAGGCGCTGCTCTACGACAAATCAGGCGAGGAACACTACAACCTGATCTCGGCCCTGCATAAATCGGTCCGGTCGAGCGATCCGGATGCGGCGCTGTATTGGCTGGCGCGAATGCTGGAGGCGGGCGAAGACCGGATGTATCTGGCACGGCGGCTGATGCGGATGGCGATCGAGGATACCGGGCTTGCCGACCCGCGGGCGCTCGAACAGGCAGTGGCAGCGCAGCAGTGCGTTCACTTTCTGGGGATTCCTGAAGGGGACCAGGCGCTCGCGCAACTGGCTATTTATCTGGCGGTTACCGCAAAATCGGATGCCGCGTACCGCGCGCTGAATGCGGCCCAGGAAGAGGTTCAAAATGGCGTCGCAGAGCCGGTACCCATGCATTTGCGCAACGCGCCAACCCGCGCGATGAAGGAATGGGGATACGGCGAGGGCTATCAACACGCGCATCAGTTTGAGGATGCGGTTACTAATATGGAGTGCCTGCCGGAGTCGCTAAAGGGTAAGGAGTTTTACATTCCGACTCGGCGAGGTACGGAATCCAGGTTTGCGGAGAGGCTGGCGGAGCTTAAAAAACTGAAGGAGGGGGGATAGTGTTGGGAAAAGTACTACAGTACTAATGCAACTTACCTCAGGCTCTCGAGGGTTCGATCTAATTGTGGCACCGGCAATTAGGGACCATGCTAGGGATGGAGAAAAACTAGTGTTCTTACAGACTCAGGTTGCCGAGCAGTTAAGTAGCGGGATGGTGGAGCGCAGGAGTTCAGACCGGTTTCCGATCGAACGTGAAGTTCGATATAAGCTCCTCAGCAAGCGAAGCAACCATGAGGAGGGCACTGGTAAAACCATCAACATCAGCAGTAACGGCGTCTTATTTACTACCGACCAGATCCTTCTGCCTGGAAAAAAACTTGAACTTTCGATCAGTTGGCCTGCACAATTGGATAATAAGTGCCAGCTCAAACTGGTAGCTCGTGGCCGGGTAGCTCGTCTCGAACAGGGGCGCGCAGCCGTCGAGATCCAGCAGTATGAATTCCGGACCTCGGGAACGAAGGGTTTTGCGGCGTAGTTAATTCCTCCGATTCACTGCGCGGCAAGGGCGTCGGCTACGGCCGGCGCTCTTTGCATTTTGGTACACTGGTTCTGCGCTGACAGCAATGCAGCGACAACGAACTGAGCCGCCCTCCGGGGCCGCATATAAGTCCAAGACTTGATCGATTCTTGACAGGTACAAAGGCGATGCCGACTATTTCTCTTCACCCCTCCTGCACATCCGACTTTCAGCGCGCGAAAATTGAGAGCCGCAAGCTTTCGATGGTGACGTGCTACGACTACACCTTTGCCCGTTTACTATCACAGAGCGCGATCGACGGAATTCTTGTCGGCGACAGCGCTGCCATGGTGATGCACGGCCATTCTTCGACACTTTCGGTGAACGTCGAGGTGATGCGTCTCCACACCGAGGCGGTCGTGCGGGGCGCGGCCGGCAAATTCGTCGTCGCGGACATGCCGTTTCTGTCTTTCCGGAAAGGTTTGGCAGCCGCGCTGGATTCGGCTCAGGTGTTCATGACCGCCGGAGCCAACGCGGTGAAGTTGGAAGGGGTGGACGGACATGAGGATGTGATTCAACGAATGGCACAAAGCGGGATACCGGTTATGGGTCATCTCGGACTCCAGCCTCAATCGGTTCACGCTTACGGAGGATTCAAAGTCCAGGGTCGAAGCGATGAGTCGGCCCGGGATATCATTCGCCAGGCGATCGCCCTTGAAGAGCTTGGCGCTTTCGCCCTCGTTCTGGAGTGCGTGCCCGCGAGTCTGGCCCAGGAAATCACAGCGGCGCTTCGAATTCCGACCATCGGGATTGGCGCCGGCGCGGGATGTGACGGGCAGATTCTGGTACTTCAGGACCTGCTCGGCATGAATACGGATTTTCGCCCGAAGTTTGTTCGGCCGTTCTTTGATGGAGCGGGCGGCATCCTGGATGCGCTCGCACACTTCGACGACGCGGTGAAAGCCGGCACCTTCCCAGCGGTCGAGGAAAGCTATTCATGATGCGAGTCTCGAAGAGCATCACGGAGTGGGATCAGCGGCGGAGCGCTCTGTCCGGGCGAAGTATCGGATTCGTACCCACGATGGGAGCGCTTCACCGGGGACACGCCTCGCTCGTCGAACGGTGCCGGGCGGAAAACGAGATCGTTGTCGTGAGCATCTTTGTAAATCCATCGCAATTCAACGATCCAAAGGATCTCGAGCGATACCCGCGAAGGCTCGACAACGATCTGGCGCTTCTAGAGAGCCTGGGAACAGACGAAGTTTTCATGCCCGGCGCATCGGACATGTATCCGCACGGCTACCGTTTTCGAATGGAGGCCGATGGCACGACGAAGGTGATGGAGGGGGTGCATCGGCCCGGCTTCCTTCAAGGCGTGCTGACGGTTGTCTTGAAGCTTCTCAACATCGTGCGCGCCGGCCGCGCCTATTTCGGTGAGAAGGATTACCAGCAACTTAAGGTCGTCGCCGACATGGTTCAGGATTTCTTCATTCCAACTGAGATCGTCTGTTGCCCGACTGTGCGGGAGCCATCAGGACTGGCGGAGAGTTCGCGAAACATGCTGTTGTCCGCAGTCGCACGGGATAAGGCGGCTTGTATCTTCCGGGCCTTGACCTGCGCCGCCACTTCCAGGGAAGCACGAGCAATGATCGAGGCCGAGGGGCTCACCGTCGATTATGTGGAGGAGCACTGGGGAAGGCGGTTCGGCGCGGCCTTTCTCGACGGAGTGCGGCTGATCGACAACGTGCCGATTTCCTGAGTTACTATGCTTCTCTGTCTCGATGCGGGCAACAGTCAGCTGTTCGGTGGAGTCTATGATGGCGAGGACCTGAAGGTCACGTTCCGGCGGACGTCGAGCACTCGAGGCTCCTCCGACGAGTTCGCGACATTCTTTCGCGCCGTACTTCGTGAAAACGGAATCAATCCGGACGAGATCACGATGGCCGGTATCTGCTCGGTGGTACCGGAGGTGGTGCACTCGCTCCGAAACTGCTTCCGCAAGTATTTTCGGTTCGAACCGTTTCTGCTCCAACCGGGAGCGAAGACCGGCCTGAAAATCCGCTACCGGAACCCACTCGAAGTGGGCGCGGACAAGATTGCGAACGCAATCGGCGGAGTTACCCGGTTTCCCGGCCGGAATTTGATCATTGTAGATTTTGGCACCGCGACCACGCTCTGCGCCGTCACCAGCGAGAAAGAGTATCTCGGCGGAATTATCACTCCGGGAATGCACACTTCGATGGCCGCCCTGGAGTCGAACACCGCTCGGCTTCCAAGTGTGGAGATTGTCCGGCCCTCGGCGGTCCTGGGACGCTCCACTGTCGAGAGCATTCAATCGGGGTTGTATTACGGAACACTGGCAACGGTCCGATCGCTCGCCGCATCAGTCGCGGACGAGCATTTTGCGCGAGAGAAACCGGTTGTTCTCGGAACGGGCGGGTTCGGACGACTCTTCGAGGACGAAAAACTGTTCGATGCGTTCCTCCCCGAGCTTCCGCTAATGGGGTTACGCCGGGCGGTGGAGCTTTGGCAGTCAACCGTCCTCTAGCCCTTCGAGGCGCTCAATCCAGTCCCGAAAGTGCGGGCACGCCTGCCTCATTGAACGAACGCCCACGGCACCGGCAGCGAGTGTTCCTTCCAAGACCTTGCGATAGCGCGGATAGGCGCTCAGCACGCATTTCGACGGCGCGGTTTCGGGATCATCATTGATGTCTTCCGGTGTTTCAAATTTATCCCGTATCTCTTGAAATCGTGCCGCAAGGTGGGGCTGGTTTATCGCTTTCGCGAAGGCGGCAGGATGACTGAAGAGAAGCCCCTCGTATTCGTGCAATTGGATATACGGCAGAAGGCGGACGTCAGGGCGGAACGACGGAATCAGCGCGCAGATGTCCGCCTTGATCGCGTGCTCAATGTTTTTGACCTTCGCAATGCTCGGCAGATGCGCCGGGATGGGAGTGCCGGGAAAGCCTTCACCCAATGCATAGAAGTCGAGCATGGTGGAGCAATACGCTGTTTGGTCTTGCTTGAGGTGCAACAGTATGTCTTTTTTCAAGCGAGCGTAATTCGGGCGTCCGCCTTATGTCCTGGAACGCCGAGGAGGATGGGCTTCAAGTAGACGTCACGTGGCCATAACTCCGGGGCAAGGACATCCTTAACGAACGATTCTTCGGTCTGGCCCTCCACTATGACAGTGACCTGCGTCACGAACGGCCGGCGCCGTGTGGGACTAGGTGCGGAGTATTCTCCGCTTCGGGTCTACCACCTAAGACATTCTTTTGCCATAACTCGCCGAGAGCGTATTCGCCGAGCCATTCGGACAAATCGTCAGACTTGAGCCGGCGGAATGTCGATTCTCCTTGATGCCGCTCGACGATAATCACATCTTCTGGATCAAACTCGTTCAATAACGGTGCGGATTGTGTCGCGATGATGATTTGCTTGGATACGTCCACTGCAGCTTGCTTGAAGAGATTGCCAAGAAGTGTCAATGCGTAAGGGTGCAACCCAAGCTCAGGTTCATCAAAAAGAATCGTCGGCGGTCGGGTCGGTTGGAGCAGGGCGGTGGCCAGACAGAGGAAGCGTAGGGTGCCGTCCGAGAGCTGATTCGCGAGGAACGGATAATCAGAATCTTTCTGACGCCATTCCAGCTGAATAAAATCCGGATTCGTGGGTACAGGACGGAGCTTGAAATCATCGAAGAATGGAGCGGCTAGCCGCACGACATCACGAATTTGGTTATAACTACCTGGATCGGTCTGATGGATTCGGTGAAGAAAAGCCGCAAGATTCTGGGCATCGGGGCGCAGGACCTCGTTGTCGTTGATAGGTTTTTGACGACGCACACCCGTCGTGAGACTGGTGTCGTGGAAGTGATAAACGACCCAGCTTGAAATGGCCTTATAGACGCAATAGGGTGCGTCATTTAACGCCCCTTCTGGCCCGGGACCGTCTTTCAGGTCCCCTAGTCTGGCCTCTGGATGCCCTGACCCGAAATAAGTGTAACTGTAAGAGTTTCCTATGACGATACCCGTTAGATCCAAAGGAAAGCTTGGCAACGAAGCGCTCAGTGATCTTCGGGCCCATGAACAAACAAGCGTCAGCACCGCCCTCCGTGGTTTGTAAAGCCACCTGAAGCCTTTGCTCAATCAGTTCATGGAGCAGGCGAAAGAACCCAACGAAATTGCTCTTGCCAGCCCCGTTAGCACCGATCAGGACGTTCAACGAGCGGAGTTCAAAGTCCTCCAGCTTCCGGATAGACTTGAATCCCTCAATCGTCAGCTTCTTGATCGTGTCGCTCATCGGCGGCCGCCGAGCGCCTAGTGCAGCAGGCCCATCTTTTCCAGCGGCCAGTAAACAAACACTGCTTTCCCGTAGATATAATTTCGCGGCACGGTACCCCACGTTCGGCTATCGTTGGAAGAGCTTCGATGATCTCCGAGCACAAAATATTCACCCGGTCCGACTTTGAACGGCGACATGGACTGATGGTCCCGATACTCTTCATTAACATACGTCTCGTCGAGCTTGTGCCCGTTGACGCTGACGGACCCGCTATCCACTTCGACAGTGTCGCCGGGAATTCCGATAACGCGCTTGATGTAGGATTTTGTGGGGTCCTGCGGAAACCAGAAGACCACCATGTCACCACGATCAATCGCGCCGAGGCCGAACCGATAGACGAACTTGTTGATGAAGATGCGTTCCTGATCCACCAGGGATGGCATCATACTGGTGCCTTCCACTTTCACGGGCTGATATAGGAACAAGATAACGACAATGGCCAGAACGACGGAGATGAAGAGGTCGCGAATCCAACTCGCAATGGTTGTGAGAAAAGACCTCTGGCCCAATGTTGCTGCGTTCTCGTGCGCAGGCGTCAGAGGTGCCATTTGTTGCCAGTTACTCCCCATGAACCAGATTACAGCATGACTCGCGTTCCCGGCTCAACCGCCGCCCTCATCATTCCCGCTTTGAACGAAGAAGCCGTTATCGGCGCGACCCTCCAGGCAATTCCCCCGGGCCTTTTTTACACGATTATCGTTTCCGACAATGGTTCCACTGATCGGACCGCTGAAATCGCCCATGCGCATGGAGCCATGGTCGTTCACGAGCCGGAACGCGGTTATGGAGCCGCCTGTCTGCGCGCGCTGGCCGGGCTTCCCTCCGCTGTCGACACCGTCGTGTTCATGCAGGCCGATCTTTCGGAGGACCCAGCAGAAGCGCGCTCACTGCTCGCTCCTATTTCTGATGGACGGGCCGACCTCGTTCTTGGTTCCCGAACAATGGGGAAGGCGGAAAAGGGCGCGCTGCTGCCACACCAGGTTTTTGGAAACTGGCTGTCGACCTCGCTCATTCGCCTGCTCTATGGCCATCGCTATACCGACTTGGGGCCATTTCGCGCCATCCGGCGGGAAGCGCTGGAAAGACTACAGATGCGCGAGCGGAACTACGGCTGGACCATCGAGATGCAAGTCCGCGCGCTGGAGAACAGCCTGCGCGTCATGGAAGTGCCGGTGACGTATCGCGTGCGGGCGGCGGGAGAGAACAAAGTCTCAGGGAACCTGCGCGCCAGCATCGCCGCCGGCGCCAAAATTATTTCCACTGTTTTCCGCTTACGTAGCGTTTCCAAATCAGGAAACCGACCATAGTCTTGGCGTCCATGATCTTGCCTGTGCGGACCATTTCGTCGACTTCGCGCGACGAGAACCACTTCGTCTCGATGCGCTCGTCTTCCATGAAATGTTTCTCACCCTCGCTGAGATCCTGGGCCAGATAAACGGTCATTTTTTCTTCGAGGAATCCCGGACTAACGAAGAAAGATGCCAGCTTGGTCCATTTCTTCGCCCGATATCCGGTCTCTTCGCCGAGTTCCCGCTTGGCGGCCTGCAACACCGTCTCGCCTTCATCGACGCGTCCGGCAGATAACTCCCACAATTTTGCGCGCGCGGGAAGCCGGTATTGGCGGACCAGGAGAATCCGGCCTTTTTCGTCCACGGGCATCATAACGGCCGACCCGCCGTGACGAATGATAGCGCGTTTGATCTCGAACCCATCGGGGTCGACGGCGTGATCTTCAGTGACGCGAAAAATAGAGCTTTTGTACTTCTCTTTTGATTCAATTAGTTTCATGAGTGTTTGATGGCTTGGGCGAAATCGTCGGCGCTTCGGGTATTGAGTACGTCGTCTTTAGTCAACCATCCGCGGCGCGCCATGGTGACGCCATAGCGCATATTGTGCAGGTGCTTTGGGTGATGCGCATCGGTAGCGATGGTGAATCTTGCGCCCTTCGATTTTGCAACACGAATCAAGGGCGCGGGCAAATCGAGCCGCTCCGGACTGGCATTGATCTCGAATGCAACGCCCCGCTTTACGGCTTCGTTGGCGATGCGTTCAAAATCGAACGAGAATGCATCGCGGTGCAAGAGTAGTCGTCCAGTGGGATGTCCGAGGGCTCGTAAAGACGGGCATTCGAGCGCTTTCAGGAGACGATCCGTCATCTCGGCGGGCTCCAGATTCAAGTAGCTGTGAACGCTTCCGATCACAAAATCAAGTTCCGCCAGCGCATCGTTTTCGATATCCATGGTGCCATCGCGGCGGATATCGCATTCCAGGCCGGAGAAAATTCGAATGCCGAGGCCGCCGTCCTGGTTCCGCTCGCGGATTTGTTTGGCGAAGGCCACGACGCGCGCTTCGTCGAGGCCGTTGGCCATTGCGAGCGCCTTGGAATGGTCGGTGATGGCAACGTATTCGTGTCCCAGCGACTTTGCCTCGGCGGCCATTTCCTCCAGCGTCGCGCGGCCGTCGGTTTCGCGGGTGTGCATGTGGATGTCGCCCCGGATATCGGACAGTTCAATGAGCTTGGGCAGCGTTCCAGATTCAGCGGCTTCGATCTCGCCCTGGTTCTCACGGAGTTCCGGCGGAATCCAGGCAAGACCAAGTGCGGCGTAGACCTCCTCTTCGGTGGCACTGGCCATGAGCTGGTTATCGGCCACGCGAACCAATCCATATTCGTTGAGGGTGAGGCCTCTCTTTTGCGCGCGCATGCGGATGTTGATGTTGTGTTCTTTGCTGCCGGTGAAATATTGCATGGCCGCGCCGAAGCTTATTTCGGGCAGCGCGCGGACGTCGACTTGAACGCCTTCGAGGCCAACGCGGGCGCTGGCCTTATTCGGACCTTTGCCGAGAACTTCCTGTACTTTTGGATAGGCCACGAAGGCGTCGAGCGCCTTGGCGGCGTCGGGTCCAGTGACGATGAGATCGATGTCGCCGATGGTTTCTCTGCCGCGGCGCAGGCTACCGGCGGGCGTGACACCGCTCACGCCGGGCACGGCCAGGAGAGCGGATCTGACGTCGTCCGCCGTTTGAGCGGCAAAATTCAGGAGGAAACGACCAGCGCTCTTACGATATTGCTCGATCGAGCGCAGGACCTTCTCCTCGAGCTTGGCGCCCATGCGCGGTAGCGTGCGAATTTTCTGCTCCTTCGCGATCCGTTCGAGATCGTCGATGGTGCTGACGCGAAAGTGTTCGAAAAGCAGTCGGATGCTTTTAGGCCCGAGGCCCTGAATCTTGAGAAGCTCGAGAGCCGTGGGCGGATACTTTGCGAGCATCTCGTCGCGGCGCTCGAACGACCCGCGAACGAGCAATTCCTGAATGACGAACGCGATGCCTTTGCCGATGCCCGGTATGTCGGTGAGCTTCCGCTCGGAATCTATCGCGATCGCGGCGATTCTTTCTGGATAGCCCTCAATGACCGACGCGGCGTTGCGGTAACTGCGAATGCGAAACGAATCTTCTTCGGCGATTTCCATCAGGTCGCCGGTTTCGGATAGCATCCTCGCGATCTCTCGATTTTCCATGGGCTCTCCTATTTTAAGCGTTGCCTTGGAGCTGTGGCCAAAAAAGCCGGCCCCGCGGGCTTCAGTAAGATGTTTGTGTGTCTTCTGAATTTGCGCTGGTGTTCTCTACTCTCAAAGAACACGGATTGCTGCTTCAGACCGACGCGAACCTTCCAAACGTCTGCGCCTTAGTAGCGGGTGCGCCAGTGCGTGGATCGTGGTGGGCGCATCCGCGCAGTCACGAGATTTTTCGGGTGAATTGCGAGTTGGCGGAACATCCGGACGTTCTGGTGACCAAGCTGATTTCCGGCAAGATCACCTATATTCACAAGGCACTGTGGCCGGCTGTTCTTGCAATCGGCCGCGCCCGAGAGCCGTGGCAGATGAAGCGCCTGTCGGACGACGCTCGCAAGCTTCTGGCAGAAGTGGACCGGAAGCCGGTCGAGACAGATAATCGCGTGAGCAAACCGGCATCGGAGCTCGAAACAAATCTGCTGGTTTACAGTGAACAATTCCACAGGGAAGCGGGAGCCCATGCGAGACGCGTGGAATCTTGGGATCACTGGTCGAACCGGATCGGCTATAAGGGTGAACCAATCACGCCTGTCCGCGCCCAGCTCGAGCTGGAAACCGTCGTGGCTTCGCTCAACCGGAAATTCAACGGGCGCGGCCGCCTTCCCTGGCCGCCTGGCAGAACAAACAGCGTCGCCATGAAGAAAGGGTGAGACGGCAATTCGGACGATTCGCGCGTCTTGTCCCTCGTCCCATCCAGTGATGAGGAGGCCAGCCGCTTGCAGACTGTCGTGGTAAGAGGGGTTGAGGGGTGAGTGTTGTACCGGCGTTCGCGGTGCAGAACCCGCCGAGGGGTGTTCGCACGCTTGGTTTAACGCCACGGCAGTCCCCGCGAGTCGCTTGCTGCTGCCGAAGGGCGTGTTGCCAACGACAGCGGTTGAGATCTGCCTGGCGTTTGTACAGAGCCGCTTTTGAAGATCAGGAACGGAGCAGTGAGTGGACGCCGTTCCAGAGGATCTGGACTCCAATGCAGAGCAGGATGAACGACGAAAGCCGCAGGATCACGTTCATGGCCGCGTCGCCGAGAGCCCGCGCAATGTTTTCTGCGAACCGGTAGCTCAGATATATTGTCAATGCTACGAGAGCCGGTCCGATAAACGACGCAACGAGTAGCGGCCATCCCATTCGCTGGCCTTCCGGATGATTGGCGCCGAGAGTAATGGCGACGGAAATGGAGCCAGGGCCGACGGTGAGGGGCAGCGTCAGCGGATAGAATGCCTGCCGTGATAATTCGGCGCAGCTTTCTGAACGCTCCTTTTCTTCCCGCGCGAGGTCTTCGTCCTTGCGCTGCAATAGAGTCCAGCCGGTGGCGATCACGACCATTCCACCGCCGACCTGCACTACCGGAAGCGAGATGCCGAAGAAAGCGAGTATATGTGTGCCGATGAAGATGGACCCGATAAGCAGGAGGAATCCGTTGATCGTGATTTGCCGGGCAAGAATCGCACGGTCGCGGCTGGATAGTCCTTGCGTCAGTGTTAGAAAGATGGGAGCGCTGCCAAACGGATTCACGATAGGGAATAAAGCTCCGACGATCAGCAGCGATGTCTTCAGCAGTTCGAGAAGACCCGATCCCACTCAACCAGGATAGGGTAGCAAGGCAGAGATTTCTGCGCGCCAGACTGCCGGTATCGAGATCGCCCCAAACGGCGGCTGGCAGAGGAGCCAAGTTCCCTCAGTTTGCAGAAACCGCAATGGTGACTCCAGGTTGGCTGGAAACAGTGCCCACCTGCACGACTATCGGGACCGCGCTACCTGCTGACGTACCGCCAGGAATTTGCACGTTGATCTGCATCACGCCTGCTACCAGGCCAGGCGCGCCGCCGGCGTATTGTACGGTGGCGGGTTGCCCGCCTATCGTGGCGGTGACCGGAATAACAGGTTGCGGTAGAGGCACTGCGGCCAAGCTGCCGTCTATTCCCGCAGGCGACGTCTGGCCTCCGCCCGTTGCGAACAGCGAGATGATACTTCCAGCCTTTGCCGGACTTGCCGCGCTATTGATCGATCCGGTCTGGTTGATTGCGGCGGCCTGTCCGGAGGGACTCAAAATGAACAGGCCAGGAGCGGCCGGACTCACGGACACAGTCGTCGGAGCAGATGTCTGGCTCTGATACTGAACGACGACTTGGGCGTTCGAACTGGTGATGCCGAAGGGCACCACCGCGTTTACCTGCGTGGTGCCCGCATATAAAACCGGTGCCGGTGTGCCGTTGAATAGAACTCGAGTTCCGGCCAGGCTTGTACTCACCACGCCGTTGCTGTCCAATTGGAATTGCGTCCCTGTTGCCGGTCCAAGTCCCGACCCATAAATAGCCACGATCTCACCGGGCGCGATGGCGCCCGTCGTATTGCTTCCGCCGTTGGCCACGGCACTGATGCTAAGACCGTAGCCGGCAGGTTGCAGCAAGCGAATCGAGTTGTTGAATGTGTCAGAGACATAGATGTCTCCGGCGCTGTCGAGCGCGATCCCAGCCGGGCCATTGATCTGCGCGCTAGTGGCGAGTCCGCCGTCTCCCAGATAGCCGCCCGAGCCGTTCCCGGCGATGGTGCTGATGGTTCCGTCCGGCGAAATCTTCCTGATGTAATTGTTCGCGTCGGCGAAGAATAGATTTCCGGCGGCATCGATGGCCAAGCCATTCGGAGCGGCGATGAGGGCCTGCGTCGCTGGTCCGCCATCTCCCGAATGACCGGCGACACCAGTGCCGGCGACGGTGCTGATAATGCCGGTGCGGGAAACCGCGCGTATCCGATTGTTGGCGGCATCGGCAATATAGACGTTCCCGGCGGCATCCACGGCCAGACCTTGCGGCGCGTTCAGTATCGCGCTCGGCCCTGGTCCGCCGTCCCCCGCATAACCGAAACCGCCATTTCCCGCGATGGTGCTGATCGTTCCGGCCGCGGAGATTTTTCGGACCCGATTATCGTTGAAGGTGGCGACGTAGAGATTGCCCGCGGAGTCGAGGGTCAGACCCTGCGGTGCGTTCAGTTGCGCGCTCGATGCGGGCCCGCCGTCACCGGAGAAGCCAGAGGCGCCGGTGCCCGACATGGTGGAAATGACACCACTCGGTGAGACCACCCGCACTCGATTATTTCCCGTGTCGGCGATGTAGACATTTCCGGCGGCATCCGCGGCCACGGCCTGTGGCCTGTTTAGCTGTGCGCTTGTGCCTTGGCCGCCATCGCCTGAGAAACCGAGTATGCCAGTTCCGGCGATGGTGCTGATGACGCCGGCCGTGGAAACTTTCCGGACCGCGTTGTTCAGCCCGTCTACGATGTACACGTTGCCCGCGCCGTCTGTGGCAATGCCCTGAGGTCCGTTCAATTGCGCTCGGATGGCGGGACCATTGTCGCCGGAGTAACTGAGAACGCCGTTTCCAGCGGCAGTGCCGATCGTACCCGAGGAGGAAATCTTCCGGATGCGATTGTTCCTTTGGTCCGCGAAGTAGACGTTTCCGCCGCTGTCGACCGATATGCCCCACGGATTCGCCAGATTGGCCTTGGTGGCCGCGCCTCCATCGCCGGAAAAGCCGAAGCTGCCGGTACCGGCGATCGTCGAAATATTGCCGTTGCTCTTGGAAACTTTTCTGATGCGGCTGTCGCCATATTCAGAAATGTAAATATTTGTGGTGGAATCGACGGCTATGCCGTGCGGTGCGTTGAGCGCCGCTTTGACCGCCGGTCCGCCATCTCCGGTGGAGCCTGCAGCGTTGTTCCCGGCAACGGTGCTAATGACGCCGGTGGAGGCAGTCACCAGGCGAATGACGGCATTTCCCGTGTCAGCGATGTAGATATTTCCGCTGGGATCGATCGCGACGTCGGACGGACTGGAAAGTTGACCGGAGGTGGAGACCCCGCCGTCTCCCGAGTAACCAGGCGAGCCATAGCCCGCGAATGTGGAGATGTTTCCATCGCGCGTCACCTTTCTAATGGCGTGGTTTCCCGAGTCGGCGATGTAGAGATTGCCCGATGAATCGAATGCGATGCCGCTGGGGACACGCAATGCCGCCGCCGTCGCCGGAAAGCCGTCACCGTAGTAGCTGGCTGTCTGGTTGCCCGCAACGGTCGTGATAATGCCGGCCGGAGAGACCATGCGGACGCAATTGTTCCCCGCGTCGGCGATATAAATATTTCCGGCTGAATCTAAAGCGATCCCCTGCGGATTATTCAGGCGCGCGCTGGTGGCGGGTCCGGTGTCGCCGGAGAATCCGGGCTTGGAAGTTCCCGCCACCACGGTTAGAATTCCCTGCGTGTCCATCTTGAAAACGGCATTCGCGCTGCTGAAATAGAGATTACCGGCGGTATCGATCACGGTCCTTTGCGGAGACCCTATGGACGCACTGACAGCGGCGATCGGAGTGGATGGAGGCGCGCCTCCGGCGAAAGTTGAGATGGTGTATTGCTGGGCGAAGACGGCGAAATTGCCGGACAACAACAAGCAAACACCAAGCGGGCGCAGAGACTTCAGAAGACCTTTAGAATGAGACACGGTTCAACTTGAGACGTGCTCGGATTCGCCTGCGTTGCTGTTATGTTTAAGGATTTTAACCGCAGCTTCAGAATGCGTTCATCCATCGCCGAGTATTCCTTGAATAGCATACACGCCGTGGCAAGCGTCATCGTGTGCGCGCTAGTTGTGGGATGCTTCCTGGGACGGAGGTTTCCTCAACTCCGTTGACGAGCCGGTTACAGAAGCCGCGCTTCCACGTCTTAAATATCGAGACCCTCGTCGAGATATCCCGCCTGTTCCATCTTCCGAACAATTTCCTCGTTTTGAATTTGCTCTTCGGAATCAGGCCCCTTGGCTCTCGCGAATTCCTTCTCGAGGATGTGTTCAATATAAGCTCTCAGAGAAATGAAACCACCGGAACGGGCATTTGCCTCGGCTTGTTCCATCAGCTTTGTGTCAAGTTCTATCGTCTGCATAGAGATTTAAACCCGCTGTGAGCGTAGGCTATGCCCATCGCTACTCTATACTATTGCACGCTGACCGGAACGTCACCTTTAGAGGCAGTGCCCACTGGGCCGGCACTGCTGCTTGCGATAGTTCCACAATAACCGGCCCACTCATCGTCTGCTAGCGATAAGATATCGAGATGTTAGCCGTGGCCGTGGTTTTAATCGCCATCCTGCTGCCGAGCGCTGGCGCCGAACCCCTTCCTCGTTATGACATCATCCGCGCGAACTCGCCGATCGTCATAGACGGGAAGCTTGACGACGCAGCCTGGCAACAGGCGCCTCCCGTCGGTGAGTTCCATTTCAATTGGTGGAAAGAGGGCGAACGCGAACCCACCATCGCCAAAATCATGTGGGACAACGACAATCTCTATGTGGGATATTTTTGCCATGACAAACATATCTCGGCCGCGGTGACGCAGCGCCACGGCCCGGTTTCGAAAGATGATTGCGTCGAGATTTTCATCAGTCCAAACACCAGCAAGCCAAAGAACTACTACACATTCGAAATCAACGCGATCGGAACAATGCTGAACCGCTGCCGCACGGACTGGTGGTCCGGACCTCCGACATGGGAACCGGAAGGAGTAGCCTACCGCACCTCGCTGCATGGGCTGGCGGGTAAGCAGGAATCGCCACAGGACGAGCACTGGTCTGTCGAACTGGCAATTCCGTTCCGGAATTTCGTCCGTGATGCGCCGCACATACCTCCCCAATTCGGCGATGAGTGGCGGCTGAATCTGATGCGAACCGGCGGCGTCACGAACGCGCAAGACAGCACATGGTCACCCATCCCGCCGGGCATTCACTCGTTCCACACGCCGGAGGCTTTCGGCACCGTCCGGTTCGTGAACTCTCCCGTTGTGGCTCTGGCCCAGGCGCCTGAGCGGCGGCGGGGGCGAGGACGGCCAGCCAGCACCAATCCGCTCGGTCGCGGCAGCGAAGTAATTGAGGCCGGGCGCCGGCTTTACAACTCATCGTGCACTGTGTGCCATGGTCTGGAAGGCACGGTCGGAGATCGAGGACCGGCGTTGGCAGCGACTCGGCGGTATCTGCGAACCAGCGACGACGACCTGTTTAGTGCGATCAAGAATGGAATCTCCGGAACCCTGATGCCGCCGGCGGGACTTCCCGACAACGACATCTGGAAAATCGTTGCCTATATTCGCAGCTTGCGGGCAACCGCGTCGGACGAATTCGTACCGGGAAATGCCGAGCACGGCGCGGAAGTGTTCCGAAGCAAGGCGGACTGCAGCCAATGTCACATGATCGACGGCCAGGGCGGACTGCTCGGACCCGACCTGTCGAACATCGGCGCGGAACGCAGCGCACGCGATCTCCGCACCGCGCTCACAACCCCAAGACCGGTAATTCCGCGTGGCTATCAGCCGGTACGGCTCACTACGGCATCCGGCGAGAGAATCGATGGCGTAGTCAAGAATGAGGACAATTTCTCTCTGCAGGTGATGGATCGAAGTTATCGCATTCATCTCATAAACAGGACGGAAGTGAAGACAATAGAATATCCGAAGGAGTCTCTTATGCCTTCTCATTACGGCCAGAGTTTGAGCGCGGGAGACCTGCAGGATCTGCTCGCGTTCTTGAGCCGCCGGGTTCGTCAATGAGAGCCGCAATTGTTTGGATGGCATCCCTAAGCATTGCCGGAGCCCAGGTCACTTATAACGATCTGCTCAAACCCAACCCATCCAACTGGTTGATGTACTCAGGCGCCTATAACTCGCAACGCCACTCCGAGCTAAAACAAATCAACACCGGAAACGTGAAATCAATCGCGCCGAAATGGATCTACCATGTCCCCGGCGCGACCCGGCTGGAAACGGTTCCGCTCGTCGTCGACGGCGTCATGTACATCTCGGAGCCGAACGAGCTGTTCGCGATCGACGGACAATCGGGGCGTCTGATTTGGGAATACCATCATGAACCTGTCATAGAAAGGGGGCCAAACCGCGGCGTGGCAGTATACGGCAACCGCGTTTACCTGGGCACGCCAGGCGCGCAGTTGGTCGCCTTGGACTCGCGGTCGGGGAACCTCCTTTGGAAAATCAAGTTGGCGGAGGCGCGCGATGGCTACTGGTGTCCTCTCGCCCCGCTGGCCCTAAAAGATAAAGTGATCGTGGGCATCGCTCCGAGCGATCACGGCCTGAACGGCTGGCTGGACGCTTACGACGCGGCTACCGGAGAGCGGCTTTGGCGATGGAATGCCATCCCGAAGCCGGGCGAACCTGGTTCTGAAACCTGGGCGGGCGATTCCTGGAAGACCGGCGGCGGCGATACATGGCTGACCGGCAGCTACGATCCCGAACTGAATTTGCTCTACTGGGGAACCGGAAATCCCGCGCCGGATTTTAACGGAGACCTGCGCAACGGGGATAACTTGTATACCGACTCCATGATCGCGCTCGATCCCGATACCGGCAAACTGAAGTGGCATTTCCAATTCACTCCTCACGACGTACACGATTGGGACGCGGTAGAGATTCCCGTGTTAGTCGACGCACCCATCGAAGGGAAAATGCGGAAGCTCCTGTTGCAAGCCAATCGGAACGGATTCTATTACGTATTAGACCGGGTCACGGGGCAGTTCATTAGCGGAACTCCGTTCGTCAAATTGCTGAATTGGGCGAGCGCGCTCACACCGCAAGGCAGACCGGTCCGAGTTCCGGGCGTCGTGCCGACGCTTCAGGGAACCAAGACTTGCCCAGCGACGGCGGGTGCAACCAACTGGATGTCGCCGGCTTATAGTCCGGATACCCGGCTATTCTATGTGGTGGCCCAGGAAGGCTGTGGGATAAACACGAAGTCTATGGATACGTTCCGGCCGGGCGGGTTTGGGTTCATGGCGACCGGATACATAGAGAGCCCCGAGGAGCCATGGCAAATGCACGTACGGGCGCTCGAGGCCGCGACAGGCAAGGTGGTGTGGGACTATCCACAAATTGGCTCCAAAAAGTATGGAGCGGGCCTGCTGTCGATGGCCGGCGGACTGTTGTTCGCCGGAGACGATCAAGGCGAGTTTACCGCTCTCGAATCTCGAACCGGAAAGCCTCTATGGCATTTCAATACCGGTCAGCAAATCACCGCGTCCCCGATTGCCTATAGCTTCAGAGGCAAAGATTACGTAGCGATCGCCGCGGGATCGAACCTGGTGGCATTCGGGCTGCCTGATTAACTTCCTGCTTAATATACGAAAGATAGGACGTGCATCAATATCGATCTCAGGTATTGAAATCGCGGCCGTGAAGCCTTAACATCAGGTCACTACCAAACGCTCTCTGTTGCGCTGCGGCCAAATCGAGTGGAGGAACAATGAAACTTTCGCATTCGCTGTTCGTAATCTGCGCGCTGATAACGATACAACCTTTATGTCCTCAGGAAATCACGGGTTCCATTAGTGGAGAGGTCCACGATCCGAGCGGCTCGGTGCTGCCCCACGTGAACGTAACGGTGACTAACACCGGCACCAATAACTCCAAAACAGTGACCACCAGTCCGAGCGGCACATACCGGGTGCCGTTTCTGATTTTCGGGACCTATTCCGTAACAGCCGAGCTTCCCGGCTTCAAAACCTCGCGAGCGGAGAATGTGCAGGTTTCGACCAGCGAGGAGGCACGCGTCGATCTCACTCTTTCGGTTGGGGACGTAAAAGAAACGGTGACCGTCACGGCCAGCGAGGCGCTGCTCAAAACGGAAGAAGCGTCGGTCAGTACAACTGTCGATCAAAAGATGGTCACGGATCTTCCTTTGCCGGGCCGGCAGATCATCGCCGCAACCCTGCTTGCGCCGGGAGCCTATTTTGTCAACAACAACAGTAAGGCACAACGGGATTCGGGATTCGTACGGCGAAATGGCGTATCACTGAGTGTGAACGGCTTGACAGACATTTCGAATAAGTTCTATTTCGACGGAATCGAAGGCATGAACTTCGATGGCGGGACTCGTGCCTTCGATCCATCGCTCGAGTCGATCCAGGAGGTTAAGGTCCAGATCAACTCGAACTCGGCCGAATACGGCGGCGCCGCCGGAGCGACCGTAAACGTCGTGACGAAATCCGGCTCTAATCAATTCCACGGCCACGCCTACGATTACCTCCAGAACGATAAGTTGAATGCTTTTCAGATGGACACCAAGAATCTCCGGGCACAACAGATCAACGCGCATCAGCTCGTTACTTCGAATAAGTCAGTGGTTCGCAATAATACGTTTGGCTCAGGTGTCGGCGGCCCCATTCGCAAGGACAAGTTATTCTTCTTTGCGAATTATGAAGGAATTCAAGGTGTGCGCTCCGGGCAGTTTGGCCAACGGACAGTACCCACTGTCAAGATGCGCAAGGGCGATTTCAGCGAACTGATCACACCGGCACTGCCAGCTCTGAAGGATCCCCTGAACGTCAGCGGGACAGGGACGGGCTTCTTCCCGAATCCGTCCGACATGAGCCGGTATATGAACTCCACATCCCTGAAGGCTTTACAACTCGTCCCGTTGCCAACGAATAATGCCCTGGTCAACAATTTTCAGGGGCCGATCAGCCCGGCCGGCAACGTAACGAACGAGGTCATCGGCCGGATCGACTATCACATCTCAGAAAAGGACACGTTTTACGGACGTTACATTTACAATTTCAATCACGATTTTGTCGGAGATCTCTTTCCGCTTTTTGGGCCAGGAAGCGGCGACCGGAGTTACAAACGCAACAGGCATAACCAGAACTTGAGCTTGTCGGAGACGCACATCTTTTCATCGAACATCTTTAACGAATTTCGGGCCGGCTGGAACCGTAGTCTTACGTTTGAGGAATTGGAAACCAGCTTCAAAACCGACGTCGGCACCTTGCTGGGAATCGGCGACCAACTGCCCCTTACGCGGAACCCTCTCGAATGGGGGCCGCCGAACTTCAACATCTCCCAGAGCGCATCGGCGCTGGGATTGCCGGGCCTTCGGACCTCAGCCCCGTGGAATCCAAACGGCGGACAGATCTGGCAATTCGCCGACAATCTCTCGATGATCAGGGGAAAGCATTCCCTCAAAGCCGGCCTGACCATTATGCGGCGTAATAATGTTTTCATCGAAACACTGACCGCTCGAGGTTCCTTCAATTTTGGCAGCGCTCCCGGTGGAGCATATACGGGCGATGGGTTGGTGGACTTTCTCCTTGGTTACCTTTCGTCCGCATCCATCGGTGCGGCGCCTCTGCATGGCACGCCTAACCAGTTTTGGAATTCCGGTTACTTCCAGGACGATATCAAGGTGACGCCCTACCTGACCTTGAATCTCGGCGTGCGCTATGACTATTTCCAGCCTTGGAAAGAAAGGCACGACCACTGGGCTAGCTTCGATTTGGCGACCAACCAGATCGATTACGCCAAGAACGCCACCGACGCTGAAGGCGGGCGTGCACTGCAGAATAGCGATCCAAACAATTTCGGACCACGGTTCGGCTTTGCCTGGCGGCCGTTGAAGTCGCAGGATCTCGTATTGCGCGGCGGCTACGGGATCTACTACGAGCAGGAGCATCCGAGCGGCCCAATACTTGATGCGATCAATCCCCCGCCGGGCGGCATCGGCGCGCCGGATGCCGCGTATAGCGGTTTTGGATTCACACACGACTTTACCGCGCCGGCGCTTAGCGTAAATCCGAAGCCAACTCTGCTATGGGACAATTTCTCGCGCGGAACGGCGGCCATCCCGGCGCGTGTGGCCGTGAACGCAGTCGATCCAAACGTTCGCGACACATATGTTCAGCAATGGAACGTAGCGCTCCAAAAACGTATTAAGGATAGTGCAATTGAAGTTGCTTACGTGGCGAATAAGGCAAATAAGATTTTCACGAACGAGGATATCAACACGCCCGGCGACTTCAATTCGCGTTTCGTCCTGGGCACCGCGGCGCTGATCCGTCCCGGCTTCTCATCGATCAATTGGCGCATGGCGGACGGTTCCGGCCAGTATCATTCGTTGCAGTCGCGATTCGAGCGCAGGGTGCGATCCACGCATATATTGGTTTCCTACACGTGGGGGCACGCGATCAGCGACGCGGAGCAGGGCCAAAGCGCGGTTGGAGTTGGCAACCCCGGTGTATTTCACTTTCTGTCGAATCGAAAGCTGGACAAATCGTCCACCACTTTCGACATACGCCAAAGGCTGACGGGTGCAGTGGTTTACGAGTTGCCGTTCTTCCGCGACCAGCACAGGCTACTCGGTAAGGCATTCGGGGCGTGGCAAACCAACTTCATCTACACGGCCCAAACAGGCAACGCTACCCAGGTCACCGATGGTACCGGGCGTCCTGATTCGTGGTCTCGCTTCGACCGGCCGGACATGGTTGCCAATCCGGACTTGTCGCGCGGCGATCGGACCGAATCGCATTTTTTTAACACCGATGCCTTTCAGGTGGTGACCACGCCGCGGTTCGGTACCGCACCCCGCATGATGGTCCGTCAGCCCGGCCTATGGAATCTGGATTTCACATTATCGAAGCGATTTCCAATTTGGGAAAGAGCCGGATTGATCATTCGCGCGGACGCTTATAACGTTCTCAATCACGCAAACTGGCGCACCGTCGACACCACCATTCGAGACGTTACGAATCCAAACATCGGCCCCCCAGGCACATTGAAGAACCCATATGGACGAGTGAATGCGTTCGGTGATCCGCGCGAACTGCAGGTATCGATGAAGTTCGAGTTTTAGGATCGTACATTGCGCTATTCCTGGCGCTTCGCCGTGAGATCTAAAGCAAAAGAGGGATTGGTAGAGGTGCCCTTAATTACGAATGGCACTACGGTGATCGATTTTTTCTTCAGGAAAGGACCCAGCGCTCTTAATACCAAAGACTTGAAACCCGACTTCGTATCGGCCAACTTTCCGCTGGTATGAAGAACACCTCGCAGATCTACTTTCTTGTCGATCAGGTTGTACGTGCCCTCCATTTCCGCAAGTGTCCCAGGTTCAGTGAAGGAGATCTTAGAAAGCCTCGCGATCCCACCGCTCGCCGAAACATTGCCCTTCAGATTCGAAAGCACAATCGATGTGTCAGCGTTCTCCTGATGCTTGGTCTCGCCGCGGGCACTTTCGGCGAGCCGATTTACCGGCTCCTGAATTTCGGGGTTCGTGAAGTGGCCGCTACCGATTCCGAATCCACCTTCCAGGTGAAGCCGTCTTAGAAATGCCTCCGGCCCTGGTGGCAACTCAACTTTAGTATGCAAGCGAATGCTGCCAGTCTCCGCCGCCCGCGCCGAGCCCGTAACGAGGTACAGCAGGTCCTCAATTCGACCTTGCGGCACATTCATCGAGAGCATCACCATCTTTCCATGTTGGCCCGGATGGCCCTTCACATCGCCCTGCGAAATTACTGTAGTCTTGCCGAAATGGGATTCTACGCGGGCGAGACTAGTGTCCCCATTGGTTCCATCCACGACAGCATGAAAATTCGAGGCCAGGTGTTCCTTATGGCCGCCAACCGCGGCACCGAAATCGGGCACATCAGCGTCCCCTTGGACATCGATATGGCCCAGCGTGCCGCTGAATGTCCCATGGGAAGATAACGTCCCGCCGATGCCTCCAAACACCCCGAGCTTCGCGTGCTCATAGCTGTACGAGCCCGAAAGTTCAGTGCTGCCGGGATCGTCGTCGTTCCACGGACCAAACTGTCCGTCTGATCGGATTTCTCCCGGCGGCTCAGCGTTGTTGAATCGCGCGTGAAACACCAGAGGGTCGTTCTGCGCCACGTGATTCAACGTCAAATGATCGATTCGGAGGGTGAATCGGTCCTCTGACGATTCATTGGACAGGAATTCCACAACAGCCCCGTCCGTCGTCATTTCGCCAATGGTTAGAGTCTTGCCGGACGTGCTGTTAGTAAGTGGAAGTATTTGGTGCGCGGAGCCATTGCTCTTGGGCGGCACTCTCACATGCAATCCTGCTACCTGCACATAATTCACCAGCCTGTGAATTCTTAGCAAACCGCTATATGCGCTGCGAATCGTCAGAGTTTCGACGCTGATGAGCGGTGGCAGGTCTTTACGTTTACGATGCAGGAAGTCGACGCCCTCGGCCACGCACCCTGGCGGAAAGTACGTACTCCGGAATTTGCGGATCTTCACTTCCCTGGCAAAGCGATCCTGCAGCGTCTTTGTGACAGCTGCCTGAGTAAAGGGCCAGTTCAAGGCGAGCAGAATGGCTGACGACGCTATTCCCACCGCCACCACAGCCCCGCCTATCAGGACCCAACGCCTGGATTCCTTGTTCGCTGACGTTACCACAGAACTCATTGCCCCAACTCATTAATTGGGAATCGTAGCCAAGAGGCTCGCCGGCAGTCCGGCTTGTCAAAAGCGCAAAGGTCGCTTTCGGCGGCGCCAAACCAAAGAGAAAGTCAACGGACTTAGCCGCCGGAAGCGAGTCCCTCTTGCGCGAGTTCCTCAAAAGCGCAAAGGCCGCTTTCGGCGGCACCCAACGAAAGAGAAACTCAACGGACTTAGCCGCCGGAAGCGAATCCGTCTTGCGCGAGTTCGTTAACAGACCAACGACTCGCCTGTGTGATGCGAACGGCAAACTTGGCGTTACAGACCTTTGGAACAAGGCTAGACTATCCCGTTTTCCTTGGGCGCTTACCGCTTCTATTTGCGGGTCGCTCGGCGCGCGCGGGCTTTCGCGGCGTCTGTGCGGGCTGTACTTGCGAGAGCCGCTCCGCCGATTTAACTTCCGTCAGGCTACGTCTGAGCGCATCCATGATGTCGACCACTTTGCCGGCTTTCGGTGTTTCAACCGGCGTGATCTCACTCTGAGCAGCCCGCGACGCAATAAGCTGCGTCAATTGTTCTCGAAATTGATTCTTGAACAGATTTGGCTCGAACGGCTTCGCCAGAGCTTGAATGAGCGCGTTGGCAAGCTCCAATTCTTTCGCAGACGCCAAACTCGTATCCGTGCGGAATTCTTCAATTGTGCGGACCTCGTCGGCGTAATACATCGTATGTGCGATGAGCCCGCTTTTCCCGGCCCTCACAATCATGACGTGATCCCGCCGGTGCATACTAACGGAGGCGATCGCAGCGTGACCAGCGCTTCGCATAGCTTCAAACAATAAGGCATACGCCTTCTCGCCGGTCTGCTCGGGGATCACATAATAAGACGTCTCCAAATATATGGGGTCGATTTCGTTGAATCGAACGAATTCCACGATCTCCATTTCGGTGGAGGTCTTGGGCGTGATCTGGCGAATCTCCTGTTCATCGAAAACCACATACTGGCCCTTGGAGGATTCGAAACCCTTCACGAGGTCAGCATTATGAATGTTTTCGTCGCTATTGACCTGCTGATAAACACGTTTGACTGGCACGGCCTCCGATGTGGTTTCGGGCACTGCATGGTCGCGAGTCTCTTCCAACTCTTGCTCTTCGATGGCGGCATCGTGCTCTGCGGTGAGCCTGGAGGCGGGAAGGGCCTCGCCGAATTTCTCGCTCGCATTTGATTGTGCAGTATGGCGTGGTCGATACAGTTGGCGCAAAGGCACCCGCTGGGCGCGGGCCGCGCGAATTAATCGGACAGGTATTGAAACGAGGCCAAAAGTGAGATGGCCCTTCCACACGGTTGCCGCCATAATCTAAAGACTCCTACTGAGATAAGCGGTTTCCTCCCTCGCCCTCGCGTCAACGCCTGATTCGCCGTATATTCGCCCTCACGTATTTCGCCGGGCCTATGAGATACTCGGAACCATAACTCCATCAGAACGTAGATACTTCTATGGGATCGTTTGGAAATCAACTCAAACACATCTTTCGCAGGCTCATGCGCTCACCTGTGTTTACGGCGATTACTCTAGCCACGCTTGCGATCGGCATCGGCGCAAACACAGCGGTCTTTAGCGTGATCAGCGGAGTGCTGTTGAAACCCCTGCCCTATCCTGACTCCGATAATTTGGTCGCCGTATGGCAGACTGCCCCAGGTATCGGCCTCCCCGAGCTGGACGCATCGCCCAGCAGCTACTTCACTTACCGGGAGGAAGGTCAAACATTCCAGGACATCGGCCTTTGGCGTAACGACTCGGTAAGCGTCACCGGAATCGGCGAGCCCGAGGAAGTAGCCGCCTTATCTGTGACCGACGGTACGCTGCCGGTGCTCGGCGTTCAGCCAATCCTTGGGCGCTGGTTCACGCGCAAGGACGATTTGCCGGGAAGCCCCGAAACCGTGATGCTGAGTTACGGTTACTGGCAGCGCAGATTCGGTCGCGACCCTCAAGTGATCGGACGGAGGATCATCGTCGACAGCAAGGCGAGGGAAATCATCGGAGTGATGCCCGAGGGATTCACCTTCATGAATCATGGCCTCGCATTGATTGTGCCCTTTCAGCTCGACCGGAGCAAGACGTTCGTCGGAAACTTCAGCTACCGTGCCGTGGCACGACTGAAGCCCGGAGTCACCATCGCGCAAGCCAACGCAGACGTAGGCCGCATGATTCCGCTAATGATTCGCAAATTTCCGCCAGCCCCCGGGATGAGCACAAAGATGCTCGATGAGGCGCGCCTCGGCCCGAGCGTTCGGCCCCTCAAACGCGATGTGGTCGGCGACGCCGGGAAGCTACTGTGGGTGCTGCTCGCCACGGTTGGAATTGTACTCTGCATCGCCTGCGCGAACGTCGCAAATCTGCTGCTGGTAAGAGCGGAAGGGCGCCAGCAGGAACTCGCGATCCGCGCCGCGCTTGGTGCTGGATGGGCGCAGATCGCCCGCGACCTGTTATTTGAGAGTCTGACGCTCGGGCTTGCCGGTGGACTGCTCGGCCTCGGAGTTGCCTACGCAATGCTGCGATTGCTCGTCTCGCTGGCTCCCGCTGGTTTGCCGCGTCTTCACGAGATCTCCATTGATTCATCTGTGTTAGCATTCACGTTCGGCATCTCTCTGTTAGCCGGCCTCTTGTTCGGCCTCATTCCGGTCTTCAAATACGCCGGACCGCGTCTTGGCACAAGTCTTCGCGAGGCAGGCCGAAGTCTGAGCCAGAGCCGGGAGCGGCATCGGGCGCGGAGCATGCTCGTGATCGTACAGGTGTCGCTGGCGCTCGTACTGCTCATCAGTTCCGGTCTGATGATTCGAACATTTCAGGCACTGAGACAGGTTCAACCAGGATTCACACAGCAAAATGAAATTCTCACGCTCCGGGTATCGATTCCTGAGGCGCAGGTGCCCGACCCGGAAAACGTAGTTCGCATGCAGGACGCGATCCTGCAGAAGGTTAACCAGATCCCCGGTGTCTCCGCCGCGAGTATTTCGGCATCCATCACATTGGACGGCAGCAGCAGCAACGACCCGATTTACAGCGAAGACCGGGCATATTCGGAGTCGCAGATTCCGCCTCTCCGGAGATACAAGTGGATCGGGCCCGGCTACTTCAAGACCATGGGCAATCCGCTGTTAGCTGGCCGCGACATCACCTGGGCCGATATCTACAACAAGACTCCAGTCGTTTTGATTTCCGAGAATCTCGCTCGTGAGTTATGGCACGACCCGGCAGCGGCCATCGGCAAGAGAGTCCGTGAGAGTCCCAACGGGACGTGGCGCGAAGTCATCGGAGTCGCCGGAAATGAGCGCGACGACGGCGTAAATAAGAAGGCGCCTGCCATCACGTTCTGGCCCGTTCTGGTCAAAGATTTCTGGGGCCAGAAGTTTTCCGTGGAGCGCTCAGTTGCAGTCGCCGTCCGCAGCAGCCGGACTGGTTCCGCCGGTTTCCTCAAGCAGGTCCAGCAGGCGGTCTGGTCGGTGAACGGGAACCTCACGATCGCGAACGTCAGGACCGTTCAGGAAATTTACGAACGATCGATGGCGCGCACTTCCTTTACGCTCCTGATGCTGG